>Ga0302309_10000285_pt1 | contig 63911 bp, 72 predicted proteins | sample III_Palsa_N1_1_FD_200453 | JGI IMG/M metagenome (GOLD analysis project Ga0302309, IMG submission 200453) | Peat permafrost microbial communities from Stordalen Mire near Abisko, Sweden - III_Palsa_N1_1 | ecosystem: Environmental > Terrestrial > Soil > Palsa > Peat permafrost | place: Sweden...
AGCAAGTCGATAAAATTACATATATTGCAAATATATTAAGGTTATGCTATTATATAAGTATTCGAGAAGTAATCAGTTAATTCTCACAAGAAAATATTAAAACTAGTATGTAAATAGCAAAAAATTGCTGTTTTTTTTGGGCGTCAAGGAGAAGGAGATAAATATTATTCAAGATTTATTCGGTAATAGCAGCGACAATACATTTCAACATGTAAGCAATGTCTTTAATCGTTTAGGTGGAACGTTGTTCAGCCTAAAATCATTAATTACTTTAGTTGTATCTGTAGGTATTTCTTTAGTTTTGGGCCGTATACTTGCGGCCTTCTTAAGGCGAATTGTTTGGGCGGTAGGCCACCAAGCAGACAAGACTACCAACCGTAGTACAGTCACGAGATTGCGTCGGATTGAAACAATGATGATTTTATCTATTGCAATTTTACGCACGCTTTTGGTAGTTTTCGCTTTATATTTCTGGTGGCAGTTTGTTCACCCAGCCGGTCAACCGACGGCTCTTATTGGCGCCAGCGCTCTCGCCGCTTTACTTCTAAGTGGAGCTTTAAGCTCACCGCTTAGAGATATAGCCTCGGGTAGTCTTATGATGGCTGAGCAATGGTATGGCGTTGGTGATCACGTTGTTGTTGAACCATTTGTCGATCTTCAAGGCGTGGTTGAACGCGTAACTCTTCGCTCAACCCGTATACGTGGTTTGAACGGTGAAATTATCTGGATAAATAACCAAAATATTACTGGTATTCGTGTCGCGCCAAGGGGCATACGAACTATAGGTTTGGAACTATTCGTAACCGACTCGGACAGAGGAGAAAGACTAATTGAGAAAGCTAACAAACGCTTACCCGAAGGACCGCTATTAGTCGTTAAACCTCTTAGCATTTCAGCTAACGAACCCGTTGGAGAAAATTTGTGGCACATAACAGCGATTGCCGAAACGGCTCCAGGACGAGAGTGGCTGATTGAAAACTCAGCGGTTGATTTAATAAAAGATCTTGACGCAAATAGTAATAAGCCAATTATTGCTCATGGACCACTCGCTCGTTACGCCGATAGTGATGCCGATCGCCGCTTTATTAGAAGTATTAGGAATGCTCAGAAAGTGCCTGTTCAAAAGAGAACCGTACGCGAAACTGCTAAGTCTGGTGCCAAAAAAGCTGCCGCAAAGCATTCGCACAAAAAGGTTCAATAAGGTCTGAAAATAATTTACTTATGTTCGTGTATACCAGTTAGTTCCCAGGCTCGAACAAGAGCGGTCGCAAAAAGGGCTAAAACTATAGTTAAAAAGATTGAAGTATTAAGGAGATTATTACCATTTAAAATGACGTGAATTCCAAAAATAAACTCCAGCAAATAAATGGCCGTACTTATACCTAAGATGCCACGCGTTAAGCCGTTTTTTCGTCCTTTTCGTACCATACGAAAAGCAACGACTAGCCCCAGAAATCCCATAATAGCCATAACGTGACCAATTTCAGCGTGCGGTGTAAGGGCAAGCAATGAAACGAAAAACAGATTGACTAAAGCAGTATATGCCCCTTCAGCGGTTGAGGTTTCCTTAGCTAGTGTTTTTGTATTTTTACCATTCGTATCCGTAATAAAGCTGACTGCTACAAACAATAATCCGATGAAAGAAGCGGAGGCCGTCACTACTGCTACAAGAAAATCTTTATAATCTGCGGGAACCATAATTAAAGTTAAGTATAGCCTAAAAGTTTAATACGGTAATATCCCAAGGCTGCATTTTAAGATCTGTATGACGAATCCACAAAGGCTCAACTAAAAAGTACCTTTCACTAGGAATTAATTGATGCTTTTCAGCCTTAGGATTCTTTTTCCAATAGCTTTCTTTTACTAAATCAATTTCACTGTCCTTAAGTTCTCGAGCTGTTCCTTCGTATTGCAGTGTCTCGCCGTTTTCCCAGCCAATCACGAATGATACATTAGGAGTACGCTTAATATTTGCGTATTTACGTGATGTATTATCTGTTCCAAAAATAATAACAAGGTCTTTAGTTTGGCCAAAACCGACAACCGCTGACTCGGGCGTGCCATCTTCTTTTATGGTCGAAATTACTCCAAGGACGCTCTTGTCCATAAACTCATAAATATCTTCTTTGGTTTTCATACTTTTAATATACCAAAGACAATGAGTAATCTGACTAGAATGTTATTTTTCAATAATAGATAATATATTGCCGGCAGGATCTTCGAACCAGGCTATATTAGGCCCCATGTTGACTTCTTTGCCACGCATAATACCTTTTTCGTCTTGTTTCATTTCCGGATAACGTATTAGCTCGATTGCCATAGCTGTCATCTGTTCAGCAGCTTGATCGATGTTATCGACGATGAAGTTGAGCATAGTATATGTAGCTGGTACGTGACCAGGCCTTTGATAAACCCATACATCCTTAGTCGGTAGATGTAGAATAAAACCGCCCATACTATCTTCTGCTGTAAAGCCAAGAGTATCGCAGTAGAATTGCTTTGCTATATCAATATCATTAACTGAAAATCCGCTAAAACTATCTTTAGTAGTCAACATAAACCCTCCTTATTTTAAATAAAGTATAGCAATCAAGTAAACCTTTAACTGTAGGATGACTTACATATTAATCGAACTAAAAGCTAGCTGATCTGGCAGGTATGAGCATCAGAACTTCAGACGCCGGAATTCCCATACGTGGGAAAACATGCAATTCATGGTCTAGGCGACGAGGATTAGATGGCTCTTCAAAAAAATCTGCACCATGTTCTTCGCCCCATTGCATAACTGGCCCCCGCAAAGCTTCACCAGCTATTAAGCGATAATTATCATTACCATAGACTAGGTTGTCGAGCCGGCAGACTTCTCCTTTAGAGCTAAATGTCATACTTACGGTTCCTGCAGCAACGAGATCACCATTATCGTCCATTGCTACTGCCACAGCCTGGTTAGGTGCTTCAAATAACTTTGAAAACATATCTCGTCTCTTTAGGATAGGCATTAATACACCAATCTTGTCGGCCAGCTCCCTAGAAGGTCTACCAATTACACTAACTTCAATATGATTTTCGTTTGTGTTTTCGCGTCCCATACTTTTACAATAAGACTAATTCGCTTATCTGTCAAAAAAATAAACTCCAATTATTTAAAAACATAAGCAAAATGGTGGAAAACTGTAAAACTAATCTGTTATTTTTTTATTAAAACTACACCGCTAGTCTTCTAATGACGAAGATTTAATTGAATATTGACAAGGCTACGTGTTGCGACCAGAAATTGTTCGCGAGTGCCGCTGTTAGCTACGAAATAGTCAGCATCTTTGACCGACACTCTACCTTCATCTGCCCCTTCAGCATCTTCTCGCGCACTTTGCTCTAAGAATTCTTCGTAACTGCTCGTTGTTTGACCTTGGGCTTCGTTCTGTCTTTTGATATTGCCGTATCTAATTTTGGGTGTCGCTAGTACTCCAACAATAACTCCGCCGATAGTGTGTATTCTTTCAAGTTCGGCACGGACGCAAATACCACTTAAGACAACATCTTCAGGGGCATCCCTTAAAGCCTGGTTGACTAAGTAGCTATCACCACGTGGTCTTCTAATTGTGTCGGCATATTCACTTTGTTGATTACGACTAGTTCCGTGTCCTAGAATATCGGTGAGAGAAACGTGTTGAAAACCGTAATTTTCCTCTAGTTCAGTAGCTAGAGTGTCTATACCAGATCCTGACTCACCTATAATGCCTATTTTCATGTGTTTGACCCCATTCCTAGACTATTTGCTAATTAATAATGACCGATAATTATATATAAGCTAACCACAGTCAAGCGATTAGAATATATGCACTTAGCTAGATTAGATTACTTCACTGAAGAATGGCTTATATTTACCACTAGACAGAGGTTTAAAATTTGCATATACCATTTTCGTAGGAGTCACTTTAATTACTGCTAGCTCACTGGTCGCACCCCTTTGGAGAAGTTGCATAGGTGGATTAGCCGAAAAATGTTTACTGTGACGAAGAGTGAGTATGCGATACATCAAATCTTGATATTCTTTTAAATCGTCGACAACTTCGGCTCGGCCAGTTAACTGAACAGTGATCATGGTTTTTTCATTACTAAAACTCATGGAAACGGTCGGATTAACTGTGAGATTGACATACTTTACTGATTCAACTCGAGTGATAAAATACAATGTTAAATCAGGTTCAATTAAAGAATAAACCACTGCAACATGCGGAACTGATTCTTTACTAACCGTTGCTAAAGCCCCTGCACGATTCTTGTGAATAAAGTCGCGCGCCTTAGCTGTAAGGGCTTTGCTACTCATAAGCACATCATATCAACAAATTATTGCTTTAAGTAAACAAATTTGATTGTAAGAAGTCGGACTTTAAGAGCTACTGATTATCCAAAAGTCAGAGAATCATAAATGTCTATAAAGGCTTCGTGATCATAGAAGTTTGATGCCTTGCCACACTTAATAATTTTACGAGTAGTGTTATTAACTAAATACCAAGCTGGAACTAGGAAAAAGTTGCCGTCTATTTTCTTCTGATTAAAGCCAAGCTTCCTAATGTGTTCTAACCAATGGGGTATTTGTGTAATGGACGTAAACGGGGAAGTAATAGATAGTTCAACACCATATTTTTTATAAATCTTCATGCCATGATCAGCAATAATGGGGAAACTTGGTTTGAGTTCGTGACGCCCATATATATTTTCCATAATGTGCTCTGACTCTGACTGAATGAACGCGATAACATCACAGCTCTCTTGCTTAAGTTGTTTGTGCTCTAGAGTTAATCTATTAATTGCTAAATTGCACCAAGGGCAACCGGAGTACCTAAGAAAGGCGAGCAAGGTATAGCCCTCGTTTCTTTTGTATAGTTCTACAGTTTCGCCGAAAACGTCTTTAGTTTTAAAATTTGGGGCTTTTTTCCCAGCCATAGACATCATTTGCATGTCTAAATTATCTCTTTAAAACAGGCTTAAAGCAATTAAGTTGCCAATAATTTATGCTTATGTTATAATTTAAGGAGTTAAGCCCAGAGGGGCTTTTTATTATGAGCCAGGACCCCACTAAAATTAGAAACATAGCAATCATTGCCCACGTCGACCATGGTAAGACAACGCTTGTCGATGGTTTATTAAAGCAGTCCAAAACTTTCAGCGATCATCAGGCTGAGATGAACAAGGACCTAATTATGGACAGCGGTGACCAGGAGCGCGAAAGAGGCATCACTATAACTGCTAAGATTACCGCGGTTCAGCATGGTGATTACAGGATCAACATTATTGATACACCTGGACACGCTGATTTTAGCGGTGAAGTTGAGCGAACTCTTAATATGGCTGACGGTTGTATTTTAATTGTTGATGCTCAAGAAGGTCCAATGCCCCAAACCAAATTTGTTTTAAGCAAGGCTCTCGCTTCCAACTTAAAGCCTATCGTTATCATAAATAAAATAGATAAGCCAGCAACCCGAATTAAAGAAGTTGAAGATGAATTATCTGATCTCTTCCTAGAATTAGCCGTTCATGAAGATCAGCTTCAGTACCCTATATATTATGCAGTTGGTAGAACCGGTAAATCCTGGACAAGTCCACCTAGCAATATTGATGAGGATGCCAATCTTGATCCAATTTTTGAAGCCATTACAGAGCATGTGCCAGCCCCACAAATCGAAGCTGACAAACCTTTTCAAATGCTAGTTACGGCTTTAGGCTGGGATAACTTTAAGGGTAAATACGCCATAGGTAGAATTACACGCGGTCAGATAAAGAGTGGTGATGCTGTTAGCCTTTGCAAAAAAGATGGTACGGTCAATAAAGCCAAAGTCGACACTGTTTTTATGAGTCAAGGAGTTAGTAAGTTTGAAGTTCGATTGGGCGTGGCAGGAGACATTGTACAGTTAACGGGAATTGCCAATGCTCAAATTGGCGAGACTGTAGCTGATGTAGACCAGCCCGAGGCATTGCCAGTAATGGAAGTTGAAGCTCCAACTCTTAAAATATACCTAGGCCCAAATACCAGTCCATTTAAAGGTCAAGAAGCTGAATTTAATACCAGCCGCCAGATCAGCGAGCGTTTACAAAAAGAGCTAGAAACCAACGTTGGCCTTAGAGTAGAAGACGATGGTATTGGCTTTTTGGTTTCAGGTCGTGGCGAATTGCATTTAAGTGTTCTAATTGAAGCCATAAGACGAGAGGGCTATGAATTTGAAGTTGGTCGTCCACAAGTAGTTACCCATGAAGAGCAGGGTGTAACTATGGAGCCTGTTGAAGAAGTCATTATAGAAGTACCAGCGGAACATGTCGGGGCAGTACAAATGGAACTAGGTGCCAGAAGAGCAGTTCTTAAAGAGCAGTTTGCTAGTCCAAAGGGCGTTACTAAGCTCGTCTACAGCATGCCAACACGTGCACTACTGGGTATGCGCAATATACTTATGACAAATACTAAAGGCACGCTAATTATGAACTCGTTAAACGAAGGTTATCAGCCTTTAGGCGCTCCGATGCAACAAACGCGAAGCGGTGCGTTGATATCTTTTGAAACTGGCACGACTACGCCTTATTCACTCCAGAATGCCGAAGCCCGCGGTGTTGTCTTTGTCGATCCAGCCGAAAAGGTTTACGCAGGTCAAGTTATTGGTCTTAACAAACGTCAGGATGACTTAGAAATTAATGTCTGTAAAGCTAAGCAGCTAACAAATATGCGTAGTAGTAGCAGTGACGGAGTCGTTCAGCTAACACCTGCCATAATAATGAGCTTAGAAGAATGCCTAGACTTTATTCAAAATGATGAATTACTTGAAGTAACCCCGAAGAATTTAAGACTTCGCAAAAAAGAGCTCGATCCAAATAAGCGCAAACGCTCTAACAAATAAAAATTAATTTCTGTAAGGAATACGCAACTTATTGAAGTCAAATACATTGAAGCTGAGCATTGTTTGAATAACTCTGCCAAACACTGCGTCTCCTAGTTCCCTAACTTTGTTAGGTTGTTTATAAAAATTATTAGAGTTGATGTGATCGGCAACAGCCAGTAGAGCCACCGCATTCTTAAGTTTACTAAAATTAGTAATCGCATCGATTGGCCTACCTGGTCCACCTAAAGAGTCGTAGATAGTTTGATTAAATTTTAATGCAAAAGTTTCTTTATGCTCTTTAGCAATAGCCCTAGAAAAACCTTCGGCTTCAGTGTATATACTAAATTCATCGCCAAACTTATCCAACCCTTCACTTAGGTAATCAAATGATCTTTGAGCGTGTTCGGCTAATCCTGCATCAAGATCGTCATCAGACATATCTCCATTAGAATATTTTCGACGAAGTTCTCTTAAGCTGGCACTAATTCTAAAGCCTTCCGCCGAATACTGCAGATAAGGATCAGGTTCAAAAGGTTGTCTCTCCATAGACCATAATATATACATTCCTATAGGGTTCATTGCAAGCTTGAGCATAATGCTTGGGTTTTTAAAAGTTCGTTATGTAATATTTCACATCTATGAAACGGCTAATCAGTTACACTAGTATCTAATTAGCAAGGGTTAGAAAGTGTTTACTAACTTGATTGAACAACTGCGGAGCTGATATAGCCGCGGAATTTATGATCTAGATGGCAAGTACTTAAAGAATCAGACCCTCTAATTTTTATTAAATATTTATATATCTTGGAGGGCCTATGGCTTCTATTGAGTTGCGTGCAAATAAAAATCGAAAAATAATCAAACCTGGTATGACAGTACTTATAGCTTCTCTGGCTATATCTTCGTCAGCCGAAGCAAAACCCATAATTGCATCCACGATCAACGCAGGAGCTAACACGCCGGAAATAATAGATCCTTTGATCGATTCGCCGCACCAACTACAAATGTTAGGCCATGGTGCGACAATCGGCTCTATCGACATCCACCAGTTAACCCCTGCACAGGTTGCTCAGAATGAAGTTACACCAAAAGAACGAGTAGAGTGGAGCAGGGTAAATGTTTGCGAAGAGGGCGGACGATGGCATGTCCAAGGCGCAGAATATTCTGGTGGTCTTGGAATTTCAAACACTAATTGGATTGCCTACGGCGGTCGTCAATTTTCGTCTACAGCTGCTTTTGCTACTCCGGATGAACAAATCGTTGTGGCTATGCGTATACAACCTAATGCACCAGACCAAGATGGATGCGCAGATTGGTAAGGTCTAGCTTTCTAGTTTATATAGCTGGTTAGTTCCTCTGTATATCAAAAGATAGCCCCACGTTAAGAGTGCCAATATTAAAATAATGACAACAAAGCCTGCTCCAAATTTATTGGAGCTTAAGTCAGAGGCAGTAAAAATTTGCACACAGTAAGTACCTATAAAACTTATGATAAGGCCATTGCGTAAATCAGTAAAAAGAGACTTGTAGATAATTCCTTTGACGTTCTTGGCATAGTCCACTAAATTGATGCACGAAAATACACCTAGAACCCACACTATTACATAAGGCAAGACATAGACGAATAATAATACCGTAGGTGACAAGCTAAAGTGATGTAGTCCATCATCATCAAGCATATTAGGAGCAGATTGGTAAAAGTCCAAAGTATAGGCAACTACAAATACGAATAGCAAGCTTAAGTATGGGCGCAAATTAACAGAATCTCGTAACCTGGAATTTGATAGATGCCTTAGCCTCTGTGTTCCTACTAGTATATAAACACTAGCTGCCAAGATAACAAGCAGGGGCACTAAATTAGTAATCGTAGTAACGGCTCTTAAATCAGGACTATTCCAAAAAAGAGTTTTTACAGTTGAAGCCATGCAAAGCAAAATTGCATAGGCTAAGCTAATCAATATGCTGTTAGCTATGTAGTTTAAGGCTCTTCCGTCTTCGTTCCTAATAACCGTAAGAGTATAAGATTTAAAGCGCATAGCTGATCGGGCAATAATAGCCCATAAGATAAGTTCAAAGATAATTGTTAAAAAATGTGTTAAAAGGTATTGTTTGTAGTTAATGTGCGGATTATACTTTTTAATCATGTTTGATGCCTGGAACATGATGTAAATAAAAATCAAAGCAACTATTGTGATAGAAATATAGGCGTAGATTGGTGACAGCAACCTTACTTGGTTTGTTTTAGTGACTGGTCCTGAGACTGTATTATCCAAGATGTTTGCCTCCACCGATATTTTACACCTAAGCCCGCCTAAGCTTGGATGATGATTCTTACAAACAGACAATGATATTTATTACATTCTGTAGGCAACTTAACAGCTTGCGACTTAAATATTGTGCTAAAGTAAGTGTCATATGGGAAAAATTAATAAAATTGCTGGTGTACCAGTCTGGGAAGTTCTGCCTGAGGGAGAATCTAAGGGCGGTTTAATTGTTATACACGAAGTATGGGGTCTAAATGATCACATAAAAGATGTTGCTGATAGGTTTGGTAAAGAAGGCTATTATGTAATTGCACCAGATCTATTATCCGAAACGGATATCGAAAAACATATGACACCTAATCTAGCTAAAGATTTATTTAATCCAGAAAGGCGTAATGCTGTCCAGCCAATATTGCGTAAGATTATGGCTCCAATTCAAGAACCTGATTTTGCTCCCAAAACCACAAAAAAACTTAGGGAATTATTTGAATATATCTACAACAATGCCGAATCCTCGCAAAAAGTGGCGGTTATTGGATATTGTTTCGGCGGTAGCTACAGTTTTAATTTAGCAGCAGAAGAACCACGCCTTAGAGCAGCAGTGCCATATTACGGACACGCCGACCAATCAGTTAAAGAACTGAGCCTTATCGAGTGTCCGGTGCTAGCGTTTTATGGAGAAAAGGACGAGCGACTTATAGAAGGATTACCTGATCTTGAAGAGAGAATGCACGAAGCTAATGTAGACTTTACGGCACAAGTATATGGAAATTGTGGTCATGCCTTTTTCAATGACACAAATCCTTACGCATATAACGAAAAAGCTGCCAAGGACGCTTGGAAGCGTACACTTGAATTCTTAGAAGCTAATCTTTAGTTTTTCTTTTAAAGCTGACTAAATCTTTATCATTGTCTTTATAGCTAGGCGCTCGTCCATAGCCTTTCGGGTTGGCAAGCAACCGCCGGCGCTTTATCTAAATTGCTTGGTTTACCGACTAACTTGGCTGTTGTCTAAAACCGACAGTATTGCCATCTGTATCTTTAATTTGGACGACCAATAGTCCTCCACCTACGTCTTTGATGTTTTGAACAATTTCCGCGCCCGCTTCTAACATAGACTGTAAGCTACTCTTAATATCTTCAGTGTCTGTGTAGGCAATTGGACCTACGCTAGAGTTAGGATCTAGTCCAATTTCTTGGTCACCGACTTTATAGCCAATATAGTACGGACTCTCGGCGTAAGGGTCTACGCCTAAGAAACTACCATAGAATTTTTTAGCTTTTTCTATATCTTTTACCGGGTATACGATTAGTGGAATATTTTTTGCCATGATCATCTCCTTAAATGCTTTATTTATAAAATATATGAAGCTTAAGCAGTTGCCTTTTTAATTAGGCCGGCTATCTTAGACTCTTCACTACTAGTTAACTCGGTTAGAGCGTAGTAAATAGGCCACATATTACCGTCGTCAAGCTTTGCTACGTCGTTAAAACCAAGTGTCATAAATCTTTCACCAAATTTTTTTCTACTGCGAAAAAAGCAAACTATCTTATTTCCGTTTGAATATGCTGGCATGCCATACCAAGTCCTTGGCATGAGATCGGGGGCGTTGGTCGTGATAATTTCGTGGAGCTTCTCTCCGATTGTTCGATCTTGATCCGGCATGCCGGCGATTGCCTTAAGCACTTCGTTTGTGCCTTCGTCTTTCTTTTGAGCTGCAGTTTTACGTTCCGCCATATGCTATTCCTTTCTCTTGCAAGAAGATTAATATAGTCGTATAATCAAGTTACTTGATATTAAAGCTATTGTCAATGAGATTACATATATGGATAAAAAAGAAGATATAGAAAAGCAAGTTATGCTGGCGGCTAGAGATAACGGCATAAGCTCCGTTCTATTTCGAAATGCCATGGGTAGAAAACTTGGCTTAAATATTACCGATTCAGAGTGCCTGAGTCTTTTGACCATAAAAGGCATATCTACACCTACCGAACTTGCGCATTATACTGGCCTGACGACTGGTTCAACTACAGCTATGCTCGATAGGCTTGAAAGGGCTCATTACATAAAGCGCATACCTAATCCAAAAGATAGGCGAGGGGTATTAGTAGAAATTAACAAACACTACACTAAAAGTGCTGGACCATATGTAGCAGACCTGCAAAAGGAGCATAGAGAATTAATATCTAGCTATTCAGTCAAAGAACTCCAAACGATCATTGATTTTCTAACAAGATTTACGAGTAACGTTAAAGACCGAACTTCAACAATAGAAAAAAGCTTTAAATAGTTTTTAATTAAAGTTACGCTGCCGCTTCAAACGGGTTTTGTTTTCTATACTCTTTGCGCAGTCTACTAAATAATCTCTCAAGCCGTTTGCGTTCTTCTGCAAACTCTTCTGGATTTAACTCAAATAGGCTATAGCTGTGCCGCTGTTTATCAAGATTCTTATAGATTCTTTTTTTATTTAAAGTTGAAGCATAGTTCATGCAAGCTTCACGTAGCTCTTCGGCTTCTTCAACAATCGCTTCTTCAGTTACCTCGTCCGCCAATCTTGATGCTTTTTGAGCCTCTATATCAAACTGCATACCGGCTTTAGTGATGCGGGCTCTTTTCGTAATCTCGGTTGCGCTCAGGTCGGATCCTGATACTTCCATTTCTATTAATCCTTTCATACGCATATCATAGAGTCGACGCGCAATATTGTCTTCGGGCTTGTCTAGAGCTCCCGCGATTTTCCAGCTCATCGACAAATCTTCATTTTCAGCAGTGTACCAGGGCGATGTTTCAGGAAGATCGGTTGAAAGATCTGTATGGCTTAAGGTAATTCCAACCTCATCTAATACATGTTCAATGATTTGTCGAGTAGTTGTATGATTGAATCTTTTTGGCATCTCCATCCTATACATGTCAGGATAGGCTTTTACTAATGAAATAAGATTTACTCCATAGTCAGTAAGCGATACCGATTTATTGTCTTTACTGAAGACAATTGCTTTTTTTGCCGCTAAATATTCGAGAGCTGTCTTATAGCTATCATTACCGACGGCTGTTTCTGCTCTTTCCCGTATCTCGTTGGCAAAATTTCCGTCTGAGCTATTAATTACACCTTTAGCTAATTCGAGTTCCGCTAACGTTTCAAGTGCACGATAACCTATCGCTTTTACAATTTTTTTATTTTTTTCATTTTGTTTTTCGTCCAACACTTTGACCTGTATCGTTTCTACTTTTGTATCTTCGCCAACAAGCTCATCCTGTGTTTTGTCTTTTGTTTCATCTTTTTCGTTCTCTAAAATACGGTCAATCATGATTGAAGGTAGAGAGTAAGTCTTTACCAAGACAAGCTTGCCTTCTTCTTGAGTCATTGCAGCATGTTCCGGCCTATTTAGTTCGGCCTTTTGCCGTGGAGATAAAGGAGGACCACCAGCTCTATAAAATCTTGAATCAAACTGCAATAATTCCAAAGCGCCGTGAGTCAGTCTATAGCGTAGGCCTCCATTTTGAGCATAACCTTCGTCTACAAGCTTCTTAAGCTCAGCATCAATTTTTTCCATCGACATTAGTTGGTCTTCAGGCAATCCTTTATTAGCAATGAGACGTATATATCTTTTATAATCCTCGTCATTTTGCTTAAAAGTAGAAGCATGGCCGACGGCTATAATCATCTTGACGGGCTTAGCTTTTTTAGCAAACTCCTTATGACCGACTTTTCTCTGGTATAAGCCATTAGCTACCCTGAAGTCAAAACGCATATCATTAGGTTTATATTTCAAGCGCTTTTTTTCTGAAGCTCCATCTTCTGAATATCGTGAACCCTCACTTTGTCTTTGTTTGGCAGCACGTTTTTGCTCTGATGCACGTAAATTATGCATGACTATCAATCTATCTAAAACAGATGTATCTATACCCAGATCAGCTTCCTTTAAATATTTTAAGACTCTAGGTGTAACAAATTTTTTATCACTGTTATCAACTACGGCATTTGGATCGAGTGATATTTCAGAAAACCTGCGGCTATGATCTGGAGACTTTACTGCATTGATAACGCCTAGCTTTCTTAACCGTATACGCATATTACGCCTCTGAGCTTCATCATTAACGCCAATAGATCTATAGAAATCCCCGCTGACATCATCTCCCGTTATCGTGAGATCTGGTGTTGCTAATAAAAAAAGTATTGCTTTTTCACACTGTTGATCGCCAGTTTTTAAAGTGATGTCTGGAGTAAGATCAATTTCAGTACTTTTTGTTACAGGATCTATCTCACTTTCGACATGACTTATTGCTGAATGGCCGATATGGACTAGATTTTCAGGATATAAATTTACTTCAGCAGAATGGCCATTTCCATTCGCAGTTTCCGAGACCTCACTAGAGTTATGAGTTGGTAAAACGTCACCTTCTTCAAGGTGTTCGGCTGCCTTATATGTCTCCATCACCTTTATCCTAAACTTTAAATAAATTATAACATTGTTGACATAGCTTACAAAATTGTTGTGTTGACTAGAGCCCTATTTGTATTAATTTGAAAGTATTCATTTTTTAGGTCTTCTCACTCGGATTTTAAATGCTATAATTGAGCTTAAGTTTATAAATAACAAATACAACAGTAATTATGATAAAAAAGCAATCTGATGATCCCGATGTTGAGCATGCCGCTAAAAAAGCGCAATCAATAATTCAAGATGTCTTAACCAATTTGCCCAAAGCTGAAAGCTTTGATTATGGTGGCCATGAACTGAATATTGGTGAATATGAAGTCTGTGATACTTGTACCAGCTCGATCGCTGAAGCCCAACAAGCCAATTTAGCTCTAATCGAAAGAGCAGAACAAGAAGAAGACCCAGTTATTAAAGAACACCTCATGCTAGCAGCTAAGCTATTTAACCTTGAAGCTGAAAGCGCCATTGTCAGGGCCGAATTCCATAACGGTATAGGCACTGAACAAATTCTGAATTCCATACTCGGATTTATGTATGATCGAAAAATTCATGATGATTATATGCACTCGCACGGGCAGGGTGAATAAACATGCACCAAGATCCACGCATTCAGCAGCATTTAGACAATCTCAGTAAACTGATAACCAAAACAGGCCTATTCTTAGCCTCGTCCAAAAACGTCGAGACTGGTTACGACAAAGCTTGGTTAAGAGACAATGTCTATGAAGCACTGGCTTTTGAGTATGCTGGTGAGTGGGAAGTTGTTGAAAAGGACTACCATACGCTTCTAGATATATTTGATAAACACATCGACAAGATCAACTGGGCCACAACCAACAAACCGTTTGAAAGCTGGCAATTTATTCATGCCCGCTATAACCCCGAAACTCTTGAAGAATTCTGGGAGTCCTGGGGCAATAAACAACATGATGCTGTCGGGGCGGTACTGTATAAGCTGGCTGATTTTGAAGCTAAGGGTAAAAGCATGCTTAGAAACGAGAAGGATAGACGCACCGTTCAGACCCTAATCTATTACATTTGTAATGTCGAGTACTGGCACGATGCCGACTCGGGCATGTGGGAAGAAGCCGAGGAAGTACATGCAAGTTCGATTGGCGCAGTTCTAGCTGCCCTAAAGAAGTGGAAAGAAGTCGGCGGAATGGATGTAGATCAAGATGCGATAGACCGTGGTGAATCGGCTCTCAATGTGCTTCTACCGCGAGAATCTGAATCGAAGTTTACTGACCTAGCACTTCTATCGCTAATTTTCCCTTATAATGTGGCTGAACGCGATATGGCACAACAAATTGTAGATAATCTTGTTTACCACCTGGCAAAAGACAAAGGCGTAATACGCTATAAATTCGACGAATACTACAACAGAAACCCTGATGGTTATTCTGAAGAAGCCGAGTGGTGTTTCGGACTATCGTGGCTATCTATCTGTTATAAGGTACTCGGTAATGAAGAAAAGGCCCGCGAGTATCTAGACAAAGCCACGGCTACCATCGGCAGCGATGGTAAGATTCCGGAATTATATTTTTCTCATAGCGACGAAGCTAATGAAAACAATCCGCTCGGTTGGTCGGAAAGCATGTACGTAGCTGCTTTATTTGAAGTAGACAAAGTTTAGTAGCAAGTACTTATAACTAAGGTTGCAGTATAGAAAAGCGATTGCCTTCGGTGTCCATTGCCGAGATCCACAGCCCAACACCTGGAATCATTTGTGGCTCAAGAGTCTGTTCTCCTTTTTCGTTCATGCCACCTAAAATCTTTCCGCCGGCCTCTTTGACTGATTTCATTGCAGCCTGGATGTCATCGACTGAAATAACTACTGAGGGAGCATGGCTTAGCGGATTGTCGGTCTTTTTATAAAAACCGCCGTTAATTGCACCTTTTGTTTGGACCATACGATTTTCATCGGTTTCAGTGGTCTGGGCGGTAACATAATTACCCATTTCAGGACCCATCTGTTGAGTTTTCCAGCCAAAGACTGTTTCATAAAATTTGGACATACGCCCTGGGTCGTTATATCCCATTTCGAAATGCACGACCGGATTCATATTAGTCATATAACCCTCCTTATATTGTTATGTAATTTAATACTATGCTACATCTACTACAGTTTCTCGCACATAATCTTACTTACTCAGCGTTTTCGGCGAGAGATATCGCAAAGGGCCAGTTGTCAGAACCGGCTGCAGGGCCACCATTGCATGTGCCGTCTGACTCCCAAGGAACTTTAATCCATAACAGAGCGTCATTAAGATAATCGCCTGTATTTACGGTAGGACGACTACCTAGTGCAGCAGAAGGGGCATTGCACCAATTAGCTGCGTTGAAGTCGTCATTTCCATTACGCGAAGTGTCGATAATAAAGTGTTTACCGCCAACCAGTCTAGATATTTCATTACCATATAGTTGATTTGAACCAGTGCTTTGATAGTTCGATACATTGAGACTAAATCCATCTGCCATCGCTATATTTGCATTATTTAAACGACTTGCCATAGTTGCTGCTGTTTGCCAGTCTGGATTACCTGCATCAATATAGACAGTTGCGTCGGTACTTAGCTTGAGTGTCGTTACGGCTGAAGCTAGCGCTGCTAATCTGTTAGATTGATCTGATGCGGCTAAGCAGTCGAGATCAGCCAGAGCGTCAGGTTCTAACACAACAACGCTCGTATGCCTGCCTATACCATCTGCAACAGACTGAATCCACGATTGGTAAGCGCTGTAGCTGCTGGCACCTCCACTTGAGTAGCCACCACTGCAATCGCGCAGAGGTATATCGTATAACGTTATTACAGGTACGGCTTGAGCTTGAGCCGCCGCGATAACGTAAGAGCTAACTGCTGATTCGACATCGGGTGTCCAGTCGCCAAACCACATCGATGACGGAACTTCACCCTCTGTTTTTATAAGGTCCGACCCGGTAGCCGTTGGATTGGCATTGGCATATTGCACCGCATCATTATCAAGATCTGCGTATAAAGGCAACTTTAGCCAAGCTGGAGGAGGCAGAGTTGGAACAGTAGTAGGTACTTTGATGGCTACACCGGCATTAAATGAAGACACAGGCAAAGATGAAGACTTCGTACTTTTTGAATTCGAAGCCACAGCTTTCTTATTGGAACGATGATTGACTTTGGCCATTGAGCCTCTTTTGTATGAACTAGTATTGCTTGAAGGAATACTATTATTGAAATTGATGTAACTGAAGAAAGCGGCCATGACGATAAAGCTAATAGCAGCTATGGCAAATGCTTGCTTTCCCTCCGTTGAAGCTTTTTTTGCTCTTGCTGCTGGGTGTACGTAATGTACCCTTCGGTAGCGTTTGACCCTCATAAGTGTTCGACCCTCACAATCGTTTGATCAGTATAGCAATTGCAAAAAGCATATGCCAAACCATAAAATCGTTATCAATTAAATATATCAAAATACCTTGTTGACATTTAAAGTAATTTAAGTTATTATATGTAACTGAAGGGGACTTATGTATGATAGCTAATAGCAGCCGGTTTAAAAACGTGCCTGAAAAGGTCTTCCGTAACACCTTGAGATACAAGGCTGTATCTATTGTAGTCCTTATTCCGGCCCATAATGAAGCTGGATCTATTGCCCAAACGATTGAGGCGCAACTAGCTCAATCTAGGAGAGCGGACAAAATTGTCGTTATTTGCGATAACTGTACTGACGACACTTATGAGATTGCTAGCCAGTATCCTGTGACAGTAGCAAAAACAAACAATAACAAGCATAAGAAATCAGGAGCTCTTAACTCGGCTTGGCGGGCTTTTGCTCAAGACACAGACTTAGTAGTTTGCCTTGATGCAGACACAGTCCTACCTAAAAACGCCCTTCAAGACTGGGCAGAAGAGTTTAGACATGACCCTAAGCTTGGCGGTTCATCTTCGAAGTTCACGATGCTAGGAGATAGCATTTTAGTACGCTTGCAGCGTGCTGAATTCGCTAAATGGACTACTACGGGGCTGCGTCGTGGATGGACGAGTGTTCTAGCCGGAACAGGTTGTGCTATACGAAACGATGCTCTTAAAACTGTTGTCGCTCGTGATGACCGTGACGGTCCATGGAGTTATGATTCCATGGTTGAAGACTTTGAATTAACTTATCGTATTCGTGAGCAGGGTTATATCTGCCACATTTCTCCAACTGTTAGGGCATATACAGATGCCATGAAAAGTGCAAAAACACTTTGGGCTCAGCGAATGAAATGGCAAGTTGGAACAGTCGAGGACTTATTAACCTTGGGCGTCAACCGATTGACCTATATTGATTGGATACAGCAGATAATGGGCCTATTTGCAGCCCTCTTACGCATAGTTTGGGTGGCCTTACTTATTATTGCAGCCACACCTTATGGTAGCTTGAGCCATAGCATCCTTTGGATATTACTACCGTTCTTGTTTATAGCCAGTGATACAGCTCAGGCCTATCTAATTCCTCACCGTGACCGTAAAGACATAGTGGTAGCTGCTCTATTGTTTCCTCAAGAATTTTTCGCATGGATGCGAGCAGGTTGGTTCCTGGCCGCATGGTATGAGGTATTAGTTGGTAAATTAACAAGTCGCCGAAAGGATCGCTGGTCGATGCAATACGCGGCAGAAGGGGTAAATTAACATGTACGGACAAAAAGCTTCATTTGGTGCTGTCTCTACAGGTATTACCGTCACTTCTTGGTGGATGAGAAGTGTAACGGTACTACTAGCTGCAGCAGCAGTCGTATTGTTAGTACGAGCATGCCTAGCGCTACGCTCAAACAATCCTAATCGCCGACCATAAACTCTTCCTTACTACAAATTAGTTAACGGCAGATAAATAGGCCTTATATCAGGGCCTATTTTTGTGTTCAAGCATTATACCAAAAACTTATTATATAATGTCGTTATTTACTCTGTTAGGATGTTATAATAGTGTTTATTATTTACTACAACCGTTCGCTTTTCACAGAAAACTTGACACTAAATTTGGGCCAAACCAAATTATTGTGATAGACTGAGTTTGAGAGATTTGGAACAGAAACACACTTCATAAAGGTGCGAGATGAAGTTTTGGGAGGCAGCGTTCGTGCTTTAGCTATGGACGTTCTTGCGAGAGCCTAACTCAAACAAATACCCTCAGGGCATAATTATCCTGAGGGTATTTTAGTGGCTTCGATCGCTTAGGTTGATCTTTAAAGCTGAGGCTTGATGGTTGTGATAGCCTGGCTCATAGTCTCGGTGGTGACACCTGATGACTTAAGGTATGACATTTCTGTCTTGAAATTAGCTGGAGTCGTGTCATAGCCGGGGTCAACTGTAGCGTCTGTGTCGATATCATGATAGACAAGGACAAGATAGGTCTTTGTTGATTTGGCATAGGCAATATAGCTTTCTACTTGGGCAACAGTTGTGTCTGAGTCAACGTTCTGAACAAGTAGGTTTTGCTGGTCATAGTTGCTCTTATCATTGTAGCCAACTTCAACACCACGCTGTGATTGGTAGTACTTACTTACTTCGTTTAGTACTGACAGATTTACGTCTCCGTAAGGTGCAGCAAAATCTGTAATAGACGTGCTTCCGGTCATGCTTTCAATCGTTGTCTGTGACTGAGACAATTCTTGATCGACACTAGCTGTAGGAAGCGTAGTCAAATCAGGATGGTCTACGGTATGAGAGCCAATTTCTTCACCGTCTTTGTACAAGTCTTTAACTTGAGTGCTAGTCATGTAGCATATGCTGCTAACGTCTGGATCACATATTCCTACGTATCCGCTAATAACATAGAAGGTTGCCTTAATATTGTCAGATTTTAGAACCGGATAGCCATTTGTGTACTGGCTGCCGATACTATCGTCAAACGTTACAGAAACCATAGCATTTTTGAATGAAGCTGGTACGTAAGGCTCTAAGGTATAGTCGTCGGTTGTAAGATAACCGTTGCCGGAAATACTCTGGTAGGCTGTCGCTGAAACTGCGCCAGCAGGCATCGTAAATTGAGCATAAAACTTAGTCCACGTGCCGTCTGAAGTGTAAGGGTTGCCAAGCCAAATGTACTGGGTTGAACCATCTGACATCAAGACTGCAACCATAGCTTGAGTAGCAGTGTTTGACTGGTAGTAGTCGCTGAAGGCATAAACATTACCGGCAGTAACTTTTTCGTAGTCGCTGCTCCAGTCAGCTCCGCCATCTGAGAAATCTGACATATCTATACGAAGGCTGTGGCTGCCAGTGTGACCAGTATTTAGATAACTAAATGAGGCAGTGTTATCACCCCATTGACCCTGGTACCAGTTAGCTGGTTGGGTACTGTCTGTTGAATCGGCCGTCTCTACAGAAGGGTTAGTGTACAGGTTAGGACTAACAGCAACGGGTGGTGGAGTTACTACTGCTGGAGTGGCTGTTAATGAAGCGTCGTCAATTGTTAGGTTACCAACTGCGCTAATAAGGTGAAATACTGTTACGTTTGCGGTGTTAGCAGGCGTAGTAAAGTTGCCGCTGTACTCAGTCCAAGCACTTGCAGCATTGGCTGCTCCCAAGTCCTCGTAAGTATAGTTACCGCTATTATCTTCAAATTGAACGACTACGTCGCTAGCAATATTTGATTCATAGTAGTCATTATATGTATAGCTTGTATTTGAGCTGACATTGATTGGATCGAAATACCACTTGGCATCGCCCGAGCTGTAGCTAGTTAAGCTTACTTCAAGGCTGTGGCTGCCAGTGTGACCAGTGTTTAAGTAAGTGAAGTTGGCTGTGTTTGTTCCCCAATTACCCTCTTCCCAGTCTGCTGGAACTGAATTAGTAGCTGTTTCAGCCGAAGGGTTGGCGATTAAGTTTGTCGCAGTCGCTGCGTCAGCTGACGAAGCATTTAGAAATATGTTTGATGTTGCACTCAATAGTAGCACTAGACAGCTGATAAGAGTTACGAGTGTTCTTGGGATTTTCACTATGTTATGCGTCCTTTATACCCCACCACAGTAATATTAAAATACATTATATACAATTTAGTATATTTGTCAACTATGTAATTTATTATGTATATTAATACAGAATATTGCTTATTTTATAGTTATATGGTATTATATACAAATGTCCACACAATCATTGTTGTTTGGAGCACATAATGGAGTTTTTGGCCGAGCTATCAATATCTCGCGACCATCTAAGTTTGTTAAGCGTCTCAAGCAAATAAACCATATCGATTTAAACTTTCTTAGACTAGTGCTAAGTTTGTCTATATTATGCGTCATTGCGACAAATCTAAGTAGTGCTACTAGCAACTCTTATAATGGGTCTACTAGTATTAATAAGCAAGTAAGTGGCAGTACGCCTAGTTTGAGTTCGAATGGAACTGGCGCAGGGCAGGCAAAATCGTCTAGTCCAACTGAGACCTGTAATGATCCACAGGCATATTATGAATCTGACTTTTTCAATTGCCCTAGCTTTGCAGTTGATTTTAATAAAGTTCCTAACGGCCCAGTTAGTTCGAATATTTTTAATATAGAAAGTGGCTCCCTCGGAGTAAATGACGAGGCCGAGTATTACACGGACAATACGCAGAATGTGCGCGTGCAAAACGGTAACTTAATTATTGAAGCCCTTAATCAATCAGACAACGGCTATAAATATACGTCTGCAAGACTCGATACAGCAGGCAAAGAAGATTTTCTGTACGGCAAAATAGTAGTCAGAGCACAGTTGCCATCATCTGTTGGCACGTGGCCTGCTATTTGGATGTTGCCAACTAACAATATATATAAGAATAATGGCAACCAGAATCCAAACCGGGATCTCAATGATGGCGAACTTGACATTGCTGAAACTGTCGGCATACAGCCACATACTATTTATGGCATTGCTCACTCTCTATCTAACTCCAACGGTGGTACGGGTTATTACAGTACAATTAATATTCCAAATAGTAACTCAGCCTTTCACGATTACAGTCTTAGCTGGACTCCCACAAGCTTGACCTACGCTGTTGATAATCATGTATTTTATACTGTCAATAAACAGTCAGGGGCAGATTATAAATCATGGCCTTATGACCAGCAGTTTCACTTAATTCTAAATCTGGCTATTGGTGGCAGCTGGGGCGGAGGAGATAAGGCCCAGTATCCCCCTGATGGCGTTGATGCAAGCGCTCTTCCAGCAACCATGAAAGTCTCCTCAATAGACTATTACGCGTATAACGGTCAGTAACGACTGCCTAAACGAGAGACATCATTTTAAGACTAAAAGTAATTAGCTTAAGCTCTTTCGTCGTTCGCGATAATTGTAGTTAATACTTTGTGGTAAGTTACTAAATCGCTCTCTGTTAAGCCAGATAACAGCTTCTCAAGTCGCTTATGTAGTGTAAGCTCAACTGTCTTTATAAACTTTTTACCTTGTGGCGTAACAGCTATAAGCTTAGTCCGGCCATCAAACTGGTTGGGTACGCTTTGTATAAGATCTCGCTCTGTTAAACGTAGCGCCATTACCGTTACAAAAGGTGGCTTTACGTGCATAGCCCTGGCTATATCAGACTTTCTTACGCCGTCTCGAGCTTGTAACGTCACGCCTAGCATTGACCAAAGGCTTGGGTTTAAATCATATTGAGATAGCACGTCATAGACATGCTCGCGGAGTAACCTATAGGCTTTAGTTTGTACTGTGCCTGTTAAGTATGTTGGCATATTCATCAAAAACTACAATTTTGACCTTCCTTGCTAGTGCAACGAATATTTGGGCAAGTCGGGCTATTAATGGATGAAATTAATTCCGAAGTATCTATATTAGAGTGCAATTGCTATTCATGAAGTATACACCCCACACCTAAATTAGATTAACTTACTTAACCTAAATTTAAACTCCAGAAAGATTGACTGAAACAGTAAAATTTGAGGATAAGCATTATACACTTAATGTCAATCGAATTACCAACTGTGTTAAGTAACTTAACTAAATATAATGAAGTAAATGACAAATAGGGGAGGAGTGTATTTTTGGTGTGGCAAGGAAAATTAATCAATTTATTTATAAAGAATATGGAGAATATATTATGACAAATAGAATAACAAGACTAGGTGTAATCGGCGCAACAGTTGCAACTACGGGCTGTCTAGCGCTAACAGGCATAGCATCAGCTGCCAGTATTACTAATACTGGACCGGGTTCGTATAATTCGATCAGCAGTGGCTACAGTAATGGTACGTATAGCAACAACAGTAATACGATCACTGCCTCTAATCAGAATAGCCAAAACGCTAACACTGGTTGGGCAATGAGTTCAGGTAATACCAACAGCGGTAATGGTGGCTGGGGTTCAAACATGAGTAATCCTACGTCATGGACCAACATGGATCCATCGACATGGCAGTCTAATGGTCAGAGTTTCAGTAGTTGGTGGAGTGCAATGATGCAACAAATGAATCAGTATAACGCTATAAGCTGGATGCAGAATAATAGTGCTACTCCCAACAGTATCTGGTCTCCAAGCGGCAGCAACTGGCAGCAAACGTGGTCAAATTGGAATCCATCGACATGGCAGTCTAATGGTCAGAGTTATAGCAACTGGTATGGTCAGATGTTAGCTTATCTTAACGGCAATTATAGCCAATGGATGAATAACTGGAACAGCCAGGGCGGTGGCGTAAGTAGCGGCAACGCTAGTAATAATAATGGTAGCCAAACCAACGTTGGAGTCAGCAATGGCAGCAGTGGTTGGGGCAACCAAGGTGGTGGTGGATCAGGCTCAAGTACTATTAGTGATACAGGTCCAGGCTCAGTTAATAGAATTAACGCGAGCTCATACAATAGCTATCGTAGTACCAACACTAATGACGTAAACGTTAATAATACGAACAACCAATCTGCTACATCAGGCAATGCTACCAGTAACGGTAATACTTTCGGTGGCTCTGCCTCGACAGGTAATGCTAGCAATGAAAATAATACTCAAACAGACGTTCAAGTAGCAAATACTAGTAGCATAGGAACGGGAAGTTCTAATATGGGTTCAGGCAATAGTGATGGTTCAATAAGTGACACTGGTCCTGGTTCTTCTAACGATATCAATTCGTCTTCAAGGAACAGCACCAGCATAACAAACAACAACAGCATTAGTAGCACGAATAGTAGCTCGCAAAATGCAAGTAGCGGTAACGCAAGCAGCAACGGCAACACATTTGGCGGCAGTTCTAGTACTGGCTCAGCAACGAACTCGAATGAGAGTTCAACCAATATTGACGTAACGAACGACTAAATACGCCAATAAGTTCAATATACGAAAGGGAGAGTTGATCAACTCTCCCTTTTAATTTATATAAAGCGTTAGTTTTTAAGCATAAAAGGCCAAAGTAAATTAGCCGGCAATCGAGTTTAGCTCTTCTATGGCATCTTGAGGAAGTTCTACGCTTGCACCAGCAACATTCTCTTGCAAGTGACTCACGGATGATGTGCCAGGAATGAGCAGTATATTTGGTGAACGTTGTAACAACCAGGCCAATGCTACTCCCATTGGACTAGTAGCTAAACGCTGCGCGACTGAATTTAAGGTTTCAGATTGGAGAGGAGAGAATCCTCCAAGTGGGAAGTAAGGCACATACGCAATATTCTGTCTTGCTAATGAATCTATAAGTTCATCATCACCTCTATTGGCAATGTTATACATATTTTGTACGCAAATGATTGGCGCAATAGCTTGTGCTTCGGCAACCTGCTCAGCGGTTGCAGTGCTTATGCCTAGGTGCTTGATTAGCCCACCTCGCTGCATTTCAGCTAGCACGCCAAACGGCTCGGCAATTGAATCCTTAGATGGAGAGCTGGGATCTTCTCCGCTATGTATTCTGAAGTTAACAACATCCAATACGTCTAGCCCAAGATTATCTAGATTATCACGGACCGCGTGGCGTAGCTCATCGGCCGACGCCGCAGGAAGCCAGTTACCCCGATCGTCTCGTTTAGCGCCAACTTTGGTTACTATTGTCAGGTTGTCTGGATATGGACGCAGAGCGTCTTTTATAATTTTGTTGGTAACATGCGGGCCATAGAAGTCGCTTGTATCTATATGGTCTATTCCCATTTCAGTAGCTTTACGCAGAACTGCTATTGCTTCGTCATAGTCTTTAGGTGGACCAAATACTCCTGGGCCAGCTAGTTGCATTGCTCCGTAACCCATTCGATGAACGGTAATATCGTCAGCTAGTTGAAAAATATCTCCGGGTAGGGTGTTGTCTGTCATATGATTTTGTCCTTGTCTTAAATTGATATTTACATGAGCCATCGTAACAGTTACAAGCCCGCCAGACTTATAAGTATTCTTACTAATCGGGCCATCAAGTCCACAAAGTCCTGGGGTTCCATGGCTGCGTTTACCACAAACTTGTGAGCATCCAGCCCTATCATTTCTTTTTACGTCTTGCTATCGAGTGAACACGTGCTTAAAAATACACAGTTCTTATCTTTAATATATAATGAGATGAATAGATAAGAACGGGGGTAATATGGGTAAAATTATTGTTACGGAATTTATTTCGCTCGATGGAGTGATTGAAAGCCCGGGTCCTGATGGCAGCTCATATAAATTAGCAGGATGGACTTTGCCTTATTCGAGTGCGGAAATTATGAAGCTTAAGGCAGATGAGCTGTTCTCTAGTGGCGCGCTATTACTAGGTAATAATACTTACGAGGTGTTTGCCAAGGCTTGGCCGACTATGGAAGGTACTGGCGAATTCGGAGAAAAAATGAACAGCATTCCAAAGTATATCGTGTCAGGCTCATTAACTGATCCTTCATGGAATAATAGCCATGTAATTCTGCCAGACGAACTGGTTGATAAAGTTACGCGACTTAAAGACGAAACAAAAGAAGACATTCTGGTTAACGGAAGCAGCATACTTGTTAAATCATTAGCTAGCAATGGCCTAGTGGACGTCTATAGGTTATTGGTCTATCCAATTGTATTGGGCTCAGGTAAAAAATTATTTAATGATGACACGATTAAGCTAAAACTTATTAAATCGCAATCTTTTGATAGAGGAGTTGTTTTACTTGAATACAACCCTGACACAAGTCATAGTTAGATAGTACACAGAAGTTAATAATTTATTGCTCTATAGTTTCAGACTATTAAATAGAAAAATGATTAAGATAAGTAATATCTAATGAAGATAAGGGGTTAGCATGGATGACGACGACCAACAATCAGCTGATGATGCGCTTGAACCAGAGAATGATATCTTTGATCCAAATCTTGACGAAGAAAAATTGCCTGAAGATAATGACTCGCCTGCAGCACCAGCAGACGATATACGCTCGACTGCTCCTTTAGACGATCCGGCAACGGATGATGGAGTAGATTCGGACGAACTTTACCAAGAAGGCATTGGAGGTGCGACAAATGCCGATGATGAGTCGATTGGTCCTGACGAGGAACCGAAACCTTTAGAGCCAGAAGACTAGTAAATAAAGAAAGTTTTATTACTAAAATACGTTCATGACAATTGAAGAAGTGAAGCAGTATTTAGTCGGGTATCACATTTTAGAGACTCCTATTTGGGACGTTTGTAATCAAGTATTACGGAGTTGCAGATCCAGTGTTGCTACCGCCAGTATCTGAGCCTTGACTAACTGGGAGGCTTCCGCTTAAAGGAGATGATCCTGTAGCGCTACCGCTTGTACCTGAACCTTGACTGGTGGTAGAGCTCCCATCTGGAGAAGAAAGACCACTATTATTCTCAGTACTGTCATAAACAGCTGCATCACCTGAACCTTGACTTCCTGAAGTGGCACTAGAAGAGGCCGTCGATTTTTTAGTTGAAGTAGTAGTGCTAGTTTGTACCGACGTAGTTGCAGTTGGCTGAGTTTGAGTCGAGGCAGCAGCTGCGGCATTAGAAGTGCTATGAATTGTTGTTGGCTGCTTGGTTATACTTGTCTTTTTTGCAGTAAGTTGACTATTAGCGTTTGCCTTGTTGACCATCATTAGACTGATAAAAATACAAATTCCTACAGCAGTGATTATGCCAGTAGATATTAGCGCGATACGAAGCTTGGGCTTAAACTGGCTTTTACTTACAACCGGCCATATGGTTTCGGCCTCCATAGTCGAAGTCATGTCTTGACTTGGACTAACAATCTCATTTACGACAGCCTCTTTTGGTATTTCTACCTCTGGTTCATCTTGCGCTCCACGTATTCCTAAAGATCGTATACCTTGACCAACCTGAAGATACCTTCGTCCTAAGGCACGATTTTTATTAACGAAGATGTCGCTAAAAGTACCTGAACTTGCTGATGACTCTTGCATATACCCCCACTAAGTAATCGCTTATGTATTAATAATACCTTAAATTAAGCCCTTGTTGAATTAAGTCAGAAGTAAAATTTACTCCTAATGTAAATTCTTTGCATATAGAAAGCTTTGGTCGTTATCTATACGACAACCTTTATAATCGAGATTAACTGGCTCTAAGACTCCTGCTCTAGAAAAACCATTTGTTTCATGAAGCATCATCGAGGCAAAATTTGTTACGGGCGTGAGCACTACAAAAGAGAAGAGCCATGATATATTTTAATTTTTAACTTTTTCTTCGGCAGTCTGCAACATAGCTCCTCAATACAAACACACGAAGCTAAAATGCGCCTGAACCATAACCCTTAGTTCGTTTCTCTGGTTTAGGTTTGTTAGTCTTTGGTTTTCTTGGCAGTTTCATATTATATAATTCTCCTGACTTAGATTGACTTAGTGTGACAGAGCATTCTTACCTGGCTTCTTCCAATATCTTACTAATATGGCAATGAACATCATAACTACAGCTAATGTAAGTATTACAGCCATATCAAAACCAGTATTAGTTAGTATGCCTCTGCTTGTAGTACCACCTGAACTAGTGCTAGCAGCACCTGTACCGCTAGTATTACTACCAGTATTAGTATTTACATTAGTACTACCACCGTAAGTAGTGCTGTCATAAGTGCTGCTGCCGTAAGCACTGGCTAATAAATTGAAGTGAGTATGGTATGTCATAACGCTTAAGCTATTTACATTTATATTAAATATATTTTATACTGCTAATGGTACAACAATTAATGATCCATACCAAAATGTGATCGAGATGAGTGAGAAAAATAGGAGAATATTATGTTAAACACTTTTGCAATTTTAGACTTTGGCGCTCCAGAACTATTTATTATTTTAGCTATAGTCTTAGTACTATTTGGTGGCAAAAAGCTTCCAGAACTATCTAGAAGCGTTGGCGAGTCAATTAAAGAGCTAAAGGGTGCTGCTAAAGGCGCTAATGACCTCCATCAAGAGATTAAAGGTCAGGTTAATGAAGTCAAGGCAAATATTGTTGGGACTCCGACTACATCTACTCAAACAGAAGTTAATACTGTGCCAATCGCTACCGTGAATACACAGAGCAGCCAGGCTGTATCAGCTAGCCCAGCTGAGAGCATTGCTATAAAAGTCAGTTAAACGTAGATAAAGGTAACAATCAAATGCCACTACCAAGCCTAGAACCACTACTGCAAAAAGAAATTGATAGAAAAGAGTTTCTAATAACTCTTGGACTTGGTATAGCGTCTATCTTTGGCTTCTCTACTATTATTCGTATGTTAACTGGCAAGAGCGTTGGTAGTCACATTAATAAGACTGTAGATCACGGATACGGCTCTACTAATTACGGCGAAGATAAAGAATAGCCAGCTAAGCTTTCTCTTCAGGTGCTCAATTACGCACAATAGTCAGTTTTTGCGTCATTTTTATTTAGGTGACCATTATCACCAAATTTAAAATTCCGTTACTTAATGCAGAGCACGCGTATAAAGTTGCCTTTACTATGTTAGTGAAGCTAGTGCTGATTATGCAAAGGCCTCGAAGAAATCTACCTCACCGTAAGCACGAGCAAATTAATTGTTAATATACTATTTACCTCAGGGATTTATTTCGTCGTAGAGTATATTGTTAAGTTATAAATTTCTAATTTGCCGCTGAGGACCTTAAGCACCACAAGCGTACTATCGCCGTAGGGTGTAGTAATGGGCAGGTTAACATTGTTGTATGGCGCCGGACAGTCAGCTATATCATCTACCGTACCGTTATTAGACAAACTTTCAGAAGGATATTCGTCATCTCCTCCTATACTTATACTAACTTTAGAAGTATCCTCTGAGTAATAGCAGATCTTTAAACTTAGATTATTTTGTCCCGGCACAGGCAATGACTCACCTGGCGGCGCATCTCCTGGATCTTTTAAGTAACCTGGCTGATAGGAGTAGTCATACGTCATGTTCGCATTTGTAATGCCTGTTAATGAATAGGGGTTATTATCGTGGCTATTCACGCAATCAGCGGATGGCGTACATGTACCATCCTTACCTTGGTTGAACCAGCTAACATTCCCTGGCGCGGGCTTAAGTATCTGGAATGGTGTCGTAGGAGTCGTTGGTGAAGTTCCGCCCATGGGTATAGATGGGGCTGTGTAGGGAGGGTGAAGCCTGTAAGACAAGGCGACACTATCAGTGTCTGGTCCTAGCACGTCAGGCCAGGTAGCATTTAAGCTAAAAGTATCGTAATTCGCATGGCTAAAGGTAATAGTAATGGTGTAGGGTATATTGCCATATTGGCAGTTAGGATCGGGGTTAGATACGCTTTCGTTGACTACTGTGTAAGCGTTAGTTCCGGTATCATAGTATACGCAAAAGATTGAACTTGCATCGGATTTAAAAATGTAATTAGGGTTAGGGCTGCCGTTAATTGTCTCTGCATTACTTGCCATTGAACGTAAAATTTCAACCTGTGACTGCAAATACTCGGCTGCTTGACTGTTTTCCTCGGCTTGGCGCATATTGAGTAGACTGCGGTCAGCGGTGGCATAGCTAATACTTAGCGCCATGCCAAGGACTGCAAGCACAATTAATACCTCGACGATAGTATCGCCTCGTTGCTTAAGTGCTCTCAATCCCATAGTACGTCCCAATCCTCTCCGTATTGCATTTAGGAATTGCGCCAAGCCTTTTAGAGACATGGCGTCAGCAGTGCCAAAATCTTGTTCACTCTACCCATCTAAACATTTTTAGCATAACATAAGTGCTTTGCTTATGTTATGCCATTAATCAAGCGTAATTATGAGCGGATACGTCGCGGGCTTTGCATGACGACCAAACATCCGTCACGACAAAGACTAAGGTTATGTAAAAACGATCGGTAGCCCTGTTTATTAAAGCGCTGTTTAAGTGCTTAATTAGAAGTGTTATAATTTTGCATATGACTGAAGAAAATACATCTGAAATTCAAGTAGTAATAGTAGAAGACGAACAAAGTTTAGCAGAAATATATAAAACTAGGCTGGAAATGAATGGCTACAAGTGCTTAGTAGTTAGCGACGGTATTCAAGCAATTGTTGAAATAGAAAAACACAAACCTCAACTAGTCATGCTGGATCTTATGATACCTAAGCTTTCCGGTGAGCAAGTGCTGAAAGTTCTGCGCACTACGGATTGGGGCGAGGACATCAAAGTGCTGATAATTTCTAATCTAAATGAAGCCGATGCCCCCGCAGGATTAAGAGACTTAGGTATTGTTGACTATCTAGTTAAGGCAAATCTATCTGATGACCAGATTGATAAAATTGTCGACGCAATACTTAAGCCTACCGGCCAGACGGCCGATGTTTCCCTGGATAGAACAAGTATCGACGATACAGATACGAATGCTCATACAGAGCCAACACCGGGTCAATAGATTCTTCTTTTTAAGAATTAGCCGGCACCCCACCGCTCATAGCTCCAGGTAGTAATATTCAATCTTCGGCAGACACACAAGCTGAATATGAACAAGTAACACTTAGCCCTATTAGGGGTAGTACGCAATAGGAGTCAAATAATAAAATGCCAAAAATGACATCTGCCTCAACGCGACACTTTGGAAAAGTATTCGACCAGATAGCGAACGACTATGATCGCTACCGTCCTGGCTATCCAAATGAGCTTATTGATTACGCCTGTCAAATAGCGGAGCTCAAAAGTGGAGATAATGTGCTTGAGCTAGGTTGTGGGAGTGGCCAGTTAACGAGAGCCCTTGTCTCGCGTGGTTTTAGAGTAGCTGCGTTAGAGCCAGGGAAGCAGCTTATTGCTCTTGCCGAGCAAAACCTGAAAAGACAAGGCGCAGCTGATTTTATAAATGCAAAATTTGAGGATGCAGTTTTACCGAAAGGACACTATAAAGCCATTTTCTCTGCTTCAGCATTTCATTGGATTGATCCCGACATCAGCTGGCAAAAAACTGCTGAACTACTCGTTCCAGGAGGTGTGCTTGCACTCATGCAACACTTCGGGCTTAGTGAAAAACGTACCTCAAAAGACCTAGATTTGCAGCTTGCTGCCCTAAAAAAGATTGCACCTGAAGTCGTTGCGAAGTGGCCTCATTATTATGAACTTGACGAGATAATCGACGGGGTAAAAATGCGCCATAAAAATATTTCTGACGTATGGACCTGGCTGGGAAATTATGATCTTAAAAGAAATTATGCGCGTAATTTATTTAAAGATATTCGGATTGCCGCTGTGCCGAATTTAATCGAACAAACAGCTGACGAACTCATTGCTCTTTTCAATACAATCTCAATTTACAGTAGCTTATCTAAGCACCAACGTTCTGACCTAAAGAATGAGTATAATGAAATTTATAAAAAACTTGGTCGCCGAATACGCTCAAGTACGGTAACTGTTTTAATTACTGCTAAGCGTTCATAGAATGATTATTCAAGATTCAAACTTATCTTTTGGATGCTTAGACCAGAAGGTGCTATTGAGCAGCGTCATAAGTAATGCTGCTACAGCCAACAATACAAAAGCTCTATATTCGTGAGCTCGCACATGGCCAAAATGAAGAAAAATAGCAGCAACTACAAAATTAAACCAGCCCCAATATACATTAACTACTGCCGACGAAGGCTTGCCGAATGGGGTTTGATGTTTTTGTCCTAGTCCACCCTTAATAAAATGAGGTACTCCGTTTGCTGCTAACAAACCTGCTAAAAAGCTAAATACATATAATTGCCACATATTAACTCCTAATTTATATCACGGATTATGACCCTTAACTTAGTTATTGCAATAAGATTGGCTGGGTAGTGTATGAATTGCTATAACAATTCATACACTGTCGTCTGAATCTTTTCTGTTGACGATAGCTCGTAATACTTAGGCCTTACTTATTAAAGTTTAGCCTGACCAATATAAAATACTTCTTAAGAAGTATTTTAATACACTTATACCCGGCTGGTCATTATACATTTAACATTGACCTTATTAACAGGCTTGCCTATGTAGCTTTGCCCCAAATCTATCTCCTATTTGCTTTACTAAACTGTCAGGAGACCATCAGGCTCTGTGCGTATTCGCACAGTATTGCCTATTAAATACGAGTAGACTAAGTCTATGAGTAATATATTATCTATTGACAATCCAAGGCGAAAGGACAGGAGCATTGCCTCTTACTTCAGCGACGGCATCAACATGAAATTCAAAAATGGCGAAACTATAATTAATGGTTTCGATGAGCCTGATGGAATTCATCTTATTAAAGAAGGGTTTGTTAAAGCTTGCTCTACATCACAAGATGGTCATGCAAATCTTGTGTTAATTCACGAGAACGGTGAATTTATACCTCTTCCTTGGGCTCTAGACGGATATCACGTAACCGGACTATCGTATGTAGCTATGGGTAACGTTACAGTAATTAAATCCTCCAAAGACAAGCTACGCGTTGAAATGGGTAATAATATGTGGCTGACACAGGAAGTTCTCAACCAAGCGGTCAACGTCATTGCAATTTACACGCAGAGAATACAGATATTGGAATTCAGGTCTGCTCGCAATCGCATCATCGCGGAAATACTAATGCTATCAGAAAGATTTGGTAAGCACAGTAGATTAGGAATAGTTATTAATGCCCCGATTACACATCAGGATATCGCTGACTCTATTAACATGAATCGAGAAACTGCGAGTAGGGCACTAGAAAATATGATAGAGGAAAAGCTAATTGGACAAACTGATCATCTATTCACTATTCGTGAACCAGATAAACTCAGAGAAGCTTTAGAATAAATTATTTCATGAGAGCAGAAAGATTAAGTTAATAAAGAAAGGATAAAAATCGTGTCTAGAAGTCAACAGCCTAGAACACAAACACACAGTTTAGATGAAAAATACAAAGAATATTTAATAAGCATGGGATGGTCGGCAGATCTTATTTTCAATCCCTTCAATCTTTTCTCAGATTATAATCAGTTGGACAAGGCTTGGTTTAATTTTGCAAAGACATTCATGAGCGCAAACGCAACGCTACGGTCGGAATACAGAATAGGAAACTTGGCTTATGACAGCACAGAGTAGTTCTAGACTGTCATGTGGCTGAGCATGCCGGTCTATATTCGTTTAATTTTCACGGACGTCGCTTCCAAAAATCTCATTCATTTGGCGCGAATACTCTTCGTCAGATAAACGCGGCCCAGGCCTTGAGAGGTCTCTAATTATGGCTCCTGCAAAAGTGCATATGAATTTTACGTTATCCAGTAGACGAGATGTTCGTACTCCAACTTTTAGGTAGATGTAGAAAAGTAGCTTTTCGTCATTTTTGACTCATCAGCATGAATGCACATTCATGGAAGCTGTTAGGTGGAGAAAAGTGGAGTCAAAAAGACTCTAAATAACACTATTCTCTAACCACACTAACGTGACGAATGGGGGGTCTGGGCGATAAGTGTACTTCAAGTCACCGTCGACTCGAAGCACACCTAGCCCACCTTGCATCAGAATAAACTGACACATCCTCGCATCATCTTCTTTCTCACGTTCCTGTTAGACCTAGTTCGATCCTTTCCTGTTCAAGATCTTGGATATGTTCGGTTTTATGCCAATGGTGCGGTTTCACCATGAACTCCCACAGAGCCATATAGGCTGTATAGATGCTCAGGATCCACCACAGTGGCACCAGAAGCATGTACTTAACACTGGTTTCACCATTTCGGTGAAGACATGACACCACCATCTGGTAGAACTTCAGCAAATTGCCGAATACCATCAGCAAAACGCCGGCGTAAAACAGGGGGGTGGGAAACAAACTCCTGATCGCCTCACTATGAGTAGTGAAGTAAGCAATAGTAAGTCCCCAATACGGCAGGCTGAGCCAGAGGCTCAGTGGAGTACCCAGCAGAATCAGTACATAAACGGCATACTTCAGCGGGCCCATTGCATGAGCATACTTCAGTGGGTGGCGCGTATAGACCATACCGGTATGGAAGTAGCCTTTTAGCCACCGCCGCCGCTGCTTGTCCGCGTGACTGATATCCTTGCAGGCAGACTCGTGCGTCACAGAATCGAACATAATCGTCCGATAATCATGCAGCGCCAAGGCACCTGCCAGATCGGCATCTTCCGTGACATTCCAGGGATCCCAACCGCCGATATAGCCATCGCTTTTAAACGGCAGCTTGTCCTGGGAAATAGCAACCTTGCGGAGAGCTTCCGTTTTGAAGTGGTTGCTTGTACCTCCCAATGGCGGCACCAATTTCAGCTTGGACAGACCAGCTAGCACCCATTCAAAGTGCATAACATACTCTGACCAGTAGAAATTGGTAATCCAGCTGTCTGTGCGGTTCCAGAAATACAATCTGGCCTGAGCACAGACAACATTCTTGGCACTATTTCTCAGGGCCCATACTGCATCCCGCAACTGGTTAGACTCAGGACGATCTTCGGCGTCATAGACGACAAAGTTCTCGCCCGTTGCCTGGCCCAGTCCGAAGTTCATGGCGTTTGGCTTGGTCTTAGGACCACCTGCCGGAACGACCAGATCCTCGAAGTATTGCGGCAAATCCAGTCGGTTGACGGCCTCGATTGTCTCGGGGTCATCTTCCTCTAGCAGCAAAATTGCTTGCAGCAACTTGGCTGGGTAATTCAGCTGCTTGATTGCTTCGACCAATGGCTTGAGATTATCTTTCTCCCGAACCACTGGCAGGACAATTGTGTAAGTCGGCAAATCCCTTTCGAGGATCTCGATGAACTTGCTGGGCATGCGGTATCGCATCGAAGCGAATGGCAGCACAACCAGCATCAGACCGACGAACAGCGACCAGAAAGCCAGGAAGACCCCGTTGATTACCCGTAGGGTATCAAGCGAGTTCAAAAGCAAACCGGCTGCGATGCTTGCCAGCAAAACAACACCGACAATGACTTGACCGAGACTCAATCGTCTCTCGGCTGTTAAGCGTTCAACCATCTTGGCTAGTTCCTTTCGTAAACGCTGTAATCGGGGTTCTTGTAGACCAACTTGTACGACGACAGCTCCGGTGAGTAGTGGAGCCGCTTGTAGACATCGTCCGGCTGTGAGGGCCCGCGCATGACGATCCAACGGATATGGTGAGCCGATGGATTAGCCAACGTCGGGTTCCACAGCTTGTAACTGCCCTCGTAGACAACATCTCCCAGAGAGAGATGCGCCTGATAGGGCAAGGCCTCATTTCCATACGACTCCATCAGCACCAGGCCGCCATTGTAGTGGTGGCGTAGGTACTGACTCGTCATGGCAGAGTCCTCGTCATAGGTGCTGTGCATCTCCACCACCGCCTCTTTGTTGGTGATGATGGATGAAGCTGGGTCGTTGAACGACTCGACTGCAAGCACAATCGTGAGAGCAGCCACGGCGGCACAGCCAACTGCACACAGCACTTTGCCGTGCCGTTTCCAGTCAAGCTGAGCGACCATATATCCGATCAGGATTGAAGCCGGCAACACCATCAAGAGACCGAACCTGACGTTGAGCAGGTTGTTGGTCTCAAAGGCGGCGTGCTGGACCTGACTGACATACAACGGTCGCTGGCCTTCATACAGAGCGACCACGTAGAACGGGAACATCACCAGTAGCGTTAGCGCTGGCAAAGTCTCATGACGCAATCGCCCCCGCACCAGCATCACCAGTAGCCCAACGATCATCAGCACCACGATCACGAGGTGCAGATTGTCGGTCATGGCATACCAGTAGGTGTGGAATGAAGCGACCCAGTTGCCGACGACCTTGTCGCTTTTGCCGACCCAGAGGGAAGGTTTGGCGTACTGGCCGTCCTGGAAATAGAGTGGATTACCCAGAATTAGGTCATTCCAAAACACCCAACCAAGGATGCCTATACCACCTACAAAAAGAAAGGCGAGAAACCGACCGCCCAGGACATTGTCCTGATGACGATAGCGCTTCTGTACCACACCTCTCACCAGATGGTAAGGGCTACCGTACTGCTTGCGCCAGCCGACATAAAACATGACGACCAGCATAGCTGCAAACAGAACCCACGCCTCGTAACGAGACAGGGTGCCGAGGAAAGAGGCAATTCCGGCATAAAGCAGGTACTTCTTCTCCTCGGTACGGATCCAGCGTTGCAGTGAGTAGACCATGCCAAGCATGCAAGCGAAAAGCAGCAGCTCGGTCATCGCCGTACTTTGCATGTACAGAATGTTGGGGTTAGCCATGAAGACGAAAGCCCCAGTTAGAGCCGGTAGTTTTTTACTGGTCAGATCAAAAATGATCTTGTACAGCAAGACGCTAGCCACAATGTAGCTAACCATCGAGCTGAGACTACCGGCCAGGCCGTTGTAGTACAACCAGTTGTTCCAGACGAACGGCAACATCAGAAGATGCGGCAGTGGTAGCCACACCCCTCCAAGCTGACCAAAACCAGGAGTTGGACTGTTGAAGATTCGCTTCGCTATTTCCATGTGCGAAACTGCATCTTTGTAAGACAGAATCGTGCCCTGATGGCTGAAGTAAATGAAACTCAGGACCGACACTACGATGGCGATCAGAGCCAGCCAAAGACTGGTCTGATCTCGTTTCTGGGCGCTGACTTCAACGACAGCGTCAAACGACGGTGTCCTTCGTTCAGATATTTCAACTACACTCACGCCGCCATCTCCTTTTGCTTGTCGAGCTGCTTGAGTCTCTTTATGTCGCGTCCGATCTCCCAGATTTGTCCGTATGATCCCGACACAACGTGCCAGTCCAGACCCGATTGTTGCCCGTGTTGCCTGGGGCGATGCGAAACGGCAACTTCACCAACCCGAAATCCCTTGCCCTTAGCACGAGCTAGGATCTCTGGTGAAATGACCGCATGATCACCCTTCAGCTGCGGATAGAGCACGCTCAAGGCCTCTCTAGTAAACAATTTGAAGCCGCAGTCGACATCGGTGATATTGCCGAAGTTCAGCAGCATCCGCGAAGTGAAGTGCCAACCACGGCCAGTCAGCCAACGAAGCCGGCTATCTGCCCGTTTCATCCGGTAGCCAATAACCAGATCTTCTCCGGTGTGTCTGGCGTGAACGATCAACTTCTCTACTTCAGCCGGATCGAATTGACCGTCGGCATCACAAAACGCAATGTAATTTGCGCCTGTGTCCAAAGCAGCTTTACAGCCAGTTCGGAATGCCGCACCGTAACCAAGATTGATTGTGTGCGTTACAACTTCGACCTGCTTATACTGCCTGGAAAGCTCACTAGCAACTCTGGCCGTATAGCCGTTGTCGCTGCGCTTCTTTGCCGTTGGATCAGCACTGCCATCATCAACTATGATGACTTTGTAGCGGTCACCATACATGTGTTCGAGCTTTTTAACTGCTCTGCCTACAACATTTGGCAGATTATCCCCTTCTTGATAGGCGGGGAAAAACATGGCAACTTCAGTCATAGATACGCCTTCCCTAGCATTTGGATACGCCTTCCCTAGCATTTGGTTGAGGAAAAGATACGTGAACTTCAGCTTAAGCCGTTTGCGGGTTTAGCCTCCTAAAAACAGGAATAGAACTAGATTGTTAAAGAACATAAGACAAAAAGAAAACACCTTTCGTCCGCATTATTTTAACATACTTCTGATTTTTTACCAGTAAAATATTGATCAAAAAACACATATACTAACGAATGATTATCTCTATGTGCAATATAATGCATATTTGCAAATGGCTTTAAATTGAATCTGGAACCCCAAACATTTCAAGAATAGTAGGGTTGAATGAAGTCTTTATTGCTAAAAATCAGTATTTCAAGGCACATGGCTGAGCGTTTCGGTCTAGACCGCTTTGTAGAATTAGCTGAAATATGATATTAATGATAATCTTTAGGGAAGACATGAGTACAATTAACTTAGAATCACCTGAAGCGCCTCAGCCGAACGCTGACACAATCTACAATCCATTCTTATGTGAAGGTATTGAGACCATGCAAGCTTTCGGGGAGTTAGGACACAGCGCTCTAGAAGCTGCTCTGTTCCCTTCGCAGTTTTTAATTGACATGGGCAGAATAATGACCAACTCTTTGGGGATTAAGGAGAATCCATTGCTCGGCGCAGCTGAGCGAACGAAGACTGCCTTGCTGGAAATATCCAATCAGATTACATGTGAATACCCCAGGCCTGAGTTCGGAATAGAAAAAACCGTTATTGATGGCCGAGACGTTGCAGTAAAAGAAAAAGTGATACTCAAAAAGCCTTTCAGTCAACTTTTGCATTTTGAACGTCAGTTTGAGAGTGAGGCAGACCGAAGAAACGATCCAAAAGTTTTTATCGTCTCGGCTTTGTCGGGTCATCCTGCCACGCTTCACTTGCCGACCGTAGAAGAAATGCTACCAAACGCTGATCTTCATATAATCCGTTGGGAAGATGCTAAGGACGTATCACTTGAGGGCGGTCGTTTCGGCGTGGACGAGTATACCGATGATGTAATAGACGCACTTTTAGAGCTTGGACCTGATACACATGTTATGGCTGTATGTCAGTCGACCGTAGAAGTCTCTGTGGCTGCCGCAGTCATTGCGCAGTTGTGGCCCGAAAAGCAACCGCTTAGCCTGACGCTCATCAGTGGTCCAATCGATACCAGAGTTAACGCTACAGCCAGTAAAATTACTGACTTCGTAGAGAAGAATGATGTCGATTCGCTCAGGCAAAATTTTATCGGCGAAGTTACTTCTCAGCATGCAGGGGCAGGCCGAAAAGTATATCCCGGATGGTTACAGAGAGTAGCCTTTTATACTCCGAATCTCGCCAAGCATATCGAAAAACATCGGCAACAGTTCGTCGATAGAGCTCAAGGAAGAGACGCGGCAGCCGACAAATCGGCTGGTTTTTACCCGGGATATAATACGATGCTAGACATGGCCGCGGAATTTTTCACGGAAACGTATGAAAGAAAGTTTAAGGATCAGCAGCTGGCAAAGGGCACGTGGATATACAACGGCAAGTACGGACACATAAAAGTAGACCTCGGTAAAGTAGGCGCGCAGCTTATGACTGTAGAAGGTGGTGCTGATGAGTTCTGTCCGCCCGGCCAGACAAGCGCTGCTCACCGGCTGTTTTCGAGCCTAAAGCCTGCTCAGCGCTCTCATTACGAACTAGCAAATGGCGGTCACTATGCCACTTGGGCCGGTGGTGGCTTTAGAGAAAAGATAGCGCCGCGTATTAGAGATCACATTTACAAGTCAGCCGCTGCTGCTAAGAGAGTTATCAAATATAGTACTCCGACACAATCAGTAATTGAACGTGAGCCCTGGCCAACAGACTAGCCATTGGTGTCTAAGACATTACTGGCTTAAATGCTTGTATATATCGCTGGCTGAGCATACCGGCCTAGAACCTTTTCGCTAAATGTTCAGCCAGTGTTAAATGAAACAAATGAGACATTATTAAGTTTTGATTTGCAAAGTAACTCTTGTATCGTTAGTATGAAAAGTATTACAAGAAATACACAATTAGAAAGACCCTTATGTTCGATACTATAAAGTTCTATGGTTCGGCCACAGTTGGTAGTAAAGGCCAGATTGTCATACCATCAGAGGCGCGTGAAGAGCTAAAGCTAGATGAAGGCGAAAAAGTCATTGTATTACGCGATCCGGGTGGAGGCGGGCTTATCATTCTAAAAGCTTCAATGCTTGAGAAGATTCTCGAACAAATGCAAACCAAATTCGGTAGCTGGGTAGAAGCCGCTAATAACGCGAAGAAATCAATAGATGAATAATATAAAAACAAGGAGAATATAATGGCTGGCATTGCCCGTTGGTGTTTTAGGCACCGTTTTATCGTTATCGGAATATGGATTATCGCTTTGGTGATCTGTGGTGGACTTACAAAAGCTATTGGTGATAACTATTCAAACAGTTTTTCGCTTCCTAGTACGGATTCGACAAAGGCGCTCGACTTATTACAAACTGTATCGAAGACTGCCTCGGGTGACACTGATACTATCGTTTGGAAAGTCAGTAGTGGTTCAGTACGCAGTTCGGCCATTGAGCAGCGTATTAATACGATGCTTCAAAAGGTAGCCAAAGTACCGCAAGTAGCTTCGATTACAAATCCATACACGCCCGCTGGTGTCGCCCAAATAAGCAAAGACGGCAAAACAGCGTACGCAGATGTAAACTTTAGCAAGGATGTTCAAAGCCTAAATAAGCAGAATGTCAAAACAGTTATCTCGACTGCCCAAGCAGCTCAGACGAACGACTTGGAAGTTGAACTTGGTGGACAGGCTATTGAGCAAAGCGAGCAGACCTCAACTTCATCGAGTGAAGGTATCGGTATTTTGGCAGCAGCAGTTGTCTTATTCATTGCATTCGGCGGATCGTTACTGGCTATGTCTGTGCCCCTCATTACGGCACTGGTTGCCCTAGGCTTAGGTATTAGCAGTATTGGTTTGCTATCACACAGCATATCTATCTCGACTTTCTCACCAATACTCGGCGCTCTTATAGGCCTTGGTGTAGGTACCGACTATGCGCTCTTTATCATTACTCGGTATAGGAGCGGGCTACTTGCTGGACTTGACCCGGAGGAAGCAACGATTAAAGCGCTTAACACCGCCGGCCGGGCAGTACTATTTGCAGGAATTACTGTCTGTGTGGCCTTGCTCGGTTTGCTGACCTTACGTATCAGCTTTCTTGGTGGCGTCGGGATTGCCGCCGCCGTTATAGTTGCCGTGAGCATGTTATCGGCCATCACGCTACTTCCTGCTCTCTTGGGCGTTTACAAAATGCGAGTCCTGTCACGACGAGCTCGGCGAGCATTACTGAAAAACGGCCCGATAGATGAAGGCGCGGTTACGGGAATCTGGGCACGGAATGCGCAGTTCGTAGAGAATCACTCTTGGATGGTTGCTGGCGTCGCTGTAATAGTGATGGCCATCTTGCTAACACCGTACTTTTCGCTTCGCTTAGGTTCATCGGATGCCGGAAATGATACCGCTACGACTACTACTCGCAAAGCCTATGACCTACTTGCTGATGGTTTCGGCCCAGGCTTTAATGGTCCACTGCAGTTAGTTGGCTCGGTTACTACAGCCAACGAACGAGCAACATTCACGAAATTAGCCGGGACGGTTAAGCAGTTACCTGGTGTGGCAGAGGTGGTAGCCATTCCATTAACTTCCCAAGCGAAAGTTGGCATTATCCAGGTAGTGCCAACCACATCTCCGGAATCGGAAGCGACCGCTAATCTGATTAAGCATCTGCGAAGTGACGTGATTCCGGCTAGTGAGAAAGGTACCAGCTTGCAAGTTCATGTTGGCGGCATTACAGCTATATATAGTGATTTTGCTAGTGTGATTGGCAGCAAGTTACCACTCTTTTTAGCGGTCATTATCGGGCTTGGATTCTTGATATTAATGGTTGCTTTCCGAAGCTTGTTAATACCCCTTACTGCTGCGATCATGAATCTGTTAGCGGCTGGAGCAGCTTTTGGTGTGGTCGTGGCAGTTTTTCAATGGGGCTGGTTATCTAATATTTTGCACACTGGTGGTCCTGGGCCTGTTGAAGCTTTTCTGCCAGTTATTATGTTGGCTATATTGTTCGGCCTGTCTATGGACTACCAGGTGTTTTTGGTAAGTCGTATGCATGAGGAATGGGTTCATAGTAAAGACAATGATCGAGCGGTTCGGATTGGCCAGGCCGAAACCGGACGCGTGATCACGGCAGCGGCATCGATCATGATCCTGGTATTTATATCCTTTGTGTTTGGTGGTCAACGAGTAATCGAGGAATTTGGTATTGGATTGGCCTCAGCCGTTCTGCTAGATGCCTTCATTCTGCGCAACTTCTTAGTGCCGGCGATCATGCACCGTTTCGGTCGGGCTAACTGGTGGCTGCCAAAGTGGCTTGACAGAGTACTACCGCATTTAGCTGTTGAACCTGCCGAAGAAAACAACAACGGGAAGTAAGTCTTCATCCTTAATTACTACTCCCCATTCTAGATGTGGCGGAAGAGGTCCAAAACTTTAGCAACAGAAAATCTGATAAGAATTAATAAAAACGTAATAATTAACCCGACTACTTTTTGACTTACGTTCGGATTCATGTTGGCTGAGCACGCCGCTCAGTAACCATTTCGTACTTTGTAAAGATATTTGTAGGTCTATAATACAGTCATGATTAAAAAATACCCGTATTGGCTTTATGTTGTTGGTGTTTTTGTAGCCTGGGCAATAGTCCTGTTGGTAGTGCGGAACTTTATCAGCAGTAGCAGATTCCATAATGTACTTATTTTCTGTAGTGGATTCTTACTTGGTGTTCTAGCTGCGAGTCTTGCACGTAAAGTTTATAAGTAAGCCACTTACACTTGGCTGGCTCTATCCAAAAAGTTTAGAACCGCAGGCAGCGTAGGTATACTCTCCACTTTGCTCATTATGTAAGAGAGCGACTGTGAATGGCTGCTCGGTGCCTTTATCTTTTAATATGTTTAGTTTCTTTGCTGTCAGCTGGCTGATGTTGACCGCTTTGTCTATATTCATAGTATGTTGTTCCTGACAATTTAGGTTAGTAGGCTTTGATCCGTCCGCACGTAGTGGCACGTGTAGCCGCCAGGATTGTGCTGCAAGTAGTCCTGGTGATAGTCTTCGGCAGTATAAAACGTTCTGAATGGTTCTAGTGTTGTCACTACGACTCGTTTGCCATACAAACCTGAAGCATTAACGTTTTTAATCACCTCCTGGGCTATTGCTAATTCATCATCGTTCTGATAAAAAATGGCTGAGCGATATGATGAGCCGGTGTCGTTACCTTGTCGGTTGAGTGTTGTTGGATCATGAATTCTAAAAAAGAAGTCAAGTATATTAGCATAAGTTGTCTCGTCTACGTCATATGTAATCGCCAGTGTTTCGGCATGTCCAGGATGGTTAGTATAGTCGGGATTTTCATTAGCACCACCAGTGTAACCGACTTCGGTATCGACTATACCAGGCTGTTCTCGAAATAACTCTTCCATACCCCAAAAACAACCGCCTGCTAGATATATAGTTTTCTCTGTAGCCATTATATCTCCTTATATATTAAGTACTGACTTGAAAGCCTTTTGATCGTAGCCGCTAATTTTAACCTGCTCGCCCGCATCGGTGGTTATGACGGTAAACGGTACGCCGATCATACCGTCATTCACCGACATGAACTCGGCCATTACTGCATCATCAGTATCGGTGATCCTTTTGGTATAGTCAAAACCATTCTTATTTAGCCATTCACCTAGGCTTTTACAGGTGGCGCAGATTGAAGTTGAATACATCGTTATTTTCATTATTATCTCCTTATATTATTAATTGCCAAACGTGAAGGTATTGAGTGACACGCCACTTGGTACATCTAATTCGATCGTGCCGCTGGTAAACTTCTTGAAACTGGCAATTCGGTACAAATTGGACAACTGCATGGTGACTTGGCTGTTCGTTACGTCAGCACCGGCATCGCCCGCCTGACTAATCGGCTGACCATTAAATTGCACCGTAACAGGACTGGAGCTAGGTGCACCACCAACGACATAGACATTCTTGGCGGCTACATTAATTCTGATCTTGGCATTCTGGCCAGCCGTAATGTCACCTCCAGCTACTTGCCAGTCTCCGGATAGGCTCCATTGTGAGCTGTTGATTTTGTTGGCGAAGCTATAGCTTTGATTGGGTTCAGACCCAAGCAATGGTGATCCAGTATAGGCATCGGCGCGGTCAGTTCCGAGGTAGGTCTCAGGTGTCTGGTTCTGATTGATGGGTGGAGGGGTATTGCCTGGAGCAACCAGCTTAGTCGGTAATTTAAGGCTACTATTTTCTGATAGCAAACCACGGATTGCTTGTTCCATTTGATTGTATTCGCCTTCTCCAAATTGTTCACGGACCACTTGACCTTGCTGGTTAATGAGATAATCAGCCGGCCAGTATTCGTTATCGTAGGCATTCCAGGTAGCTAGATTACCATCGATAGCTATCGGGTAGGTTAAGCCATCCTGCTTAACGGCCGCTTCAACATTGGATGGTATTTTCTCATAGGAGAACTCCGGTGCTTCAACCCCAATAACCACCAAACCATCCTTTTGGTATTCACTATACCAACCCTGGACGTACGGTAGGCTGCGAATACAGTTAATGCAGGTGTATGTCCAAAAATCTATTAAAACTACTTTGCCTTTGAGCTGGGCTAGGGTTAGCGGCTTGCTGTTGATCCAGTCCTGAATACCGACAAAGTTCGGTGCCTTAAAGGCGCCCACATTGTAGAGCTTAGCATTGTCTAGAACCTTACTGCCGGCTTCCTTCGGTATGAGTTTAGCACTTAAGCCGTCAAAGTTGAATGGTGTGTGATTACCTACCCAGACTTGTATCTTGGTACCTGAGCCGCTGATTATGAGTATGCCAACTACAATGAATATAATCGCCAAACTCCGTTGAAAATAACCCTTTGGGTTACTAGCAAACTTGATGCGTGAAGTCAGGCGTTGGCCATAGTAGCCGACGGCGAGCAGAACCAAGGACAATCCGATGACATACGACACTATGTAGGTCATTGCGGTCGCAAAGTGAGCCGGCAGGACCGTTGCCAGGATGTAAGCGTAGACAGGGCTGCAACTGGAAAACACCGGACCCAAGGCTGCTCCAGTTATAACCGGTCCGACCCATTGATTCTTATTGCTGGTACCTTTACCAAGGAAGCGCTGAGCTCGGTGCTCAATACCCAGTCGCGCAATGATAGTCGTATAGACTTGCGGAAACAATGTGGCTAAACCTAGTAATACAATAATCCCACCAGAGACGTAGGTGATTGCCCTCGGCGGGATATTGATAAGCAGTGTGGTAGCTTTTAAAAGAACCGTAAATACGATTAACGAAATAGCCAATGACCCGGCGATTAGAAACGGTCGCCGCCTATCCTTGGTGTTACCGCTTACTGAGCCACCAATTATTATGGGCAGTAGTGGCAGTACACACGGTGCTAAAACCGTGAACACTCCTGCAATGAACGCTCCGATAAGTAAAAACATTATTAATTGGTTGGAGAGCTAGTTGTGGTAGATGAACTATCGTGCATCATAGCATCATGCTCAGCCATTTTATCTGTTTCTTCTTGTTTCATGGCGGCTGCAGTTGCCGCTTTGGTGACAGCCTTTTTCTGCATGGCCTCCGACATCATCATGGCGTGGCTACTTGAAGTCTTGTCATCGTGATGAACCACTAAAGCTGTTGCTCCGGCAATAATTATAACTGCTATAACCGCCACGACAATTTGAGTATTTTTTGCGTTCATTTAGGATACCCTCCTTAAGTACTATTATGTAGTCCAAGTGTAGATTACTATAAATGTAAAGTCAACTTTACATTTATAGAGAGACTATTTACGGCGTATCCAAGCGCTTACCAACAACTTGGTAATAACCATGCTACCGAGTGCAATTGCTAACCAATGATCTAGACTATGACGAATTGATTGGTCAATGATAGCAATAACTAAGACACCGCCGCCAATAAAATAGGAAACATGACCAGCCTTTAGTCCATGTAAAGCCTCACGTTCATCGCGTGGCTTCTCGCGCCAAATAAAGACTGCAAAAGCGATAATAGTTACAGCTAAAATCATGATTAAAGTTAACGTTAGCGCAGAAGTCATCAGGATATTAAAGGGGTTTATAAGCAGTATCAAAGCAATGACAATGGCTACCCCCAATAAAGCCTCTGATGCTACTGGCTTGTTAAGCTTCATATTGAAACGCCTCTTCGAGCGGCACTTTAAAGTAACGACTGATTTTAAGTGCCAAAAGTACAGAAGGCACGTAATTGCCTTTCTCGATTGAGATGATCGTTTGCCTTGTCACGTCCACCGCTTCTCCTAGTTCTTCCTGTGTCATACCAGCTTTTTTGCGATACCTCTCAACACTATTTGTGACTTTCTCACGTGTAGCCATATCGCATGCAGTATAACATTAATATGTAAAGTCAGTTTAACATCTGCAAGAATCAAGCGGTAAAATTGTTTACTACTATCCAAAGGCCGACAGTATATAGTTAGTCACACAATTAACTGCAGCTAAGCTCTCATTGAGCAAGATTGGAGGTCACATGGTAACAGTCGCCCTACTCGCAACTCTCAAGGCTAAGCCAGGTAAGGAGATGGCGGTATCAGAAATGCTCAAGAATGCACTGACGTTGGCAGAAGCAGAAGAGCAGACAGTGTCTTGGTATGCTTTACAGATAGATGATGCTAGCTTTGGCATATTCGATACTTTTGTTGACGAAGCAGGTCGTCAAGCTCACCTGAATGGCCAGATAGCCGCTACTCTTATGGCTCGAGCTGACGAATTGTTATCTGAACCCCCCAAAATTGAGCAGGTGACAATCTTGTCCGCAAAAGCATAGCGCATGCGTTTTCTGGACTAAGCTTCTTAACGTCCAAGATTTTATAATAAAATTAATATTAAGTGAAAATGTTAGCTGAGCATGCCGGTCTAGAACCTTTTCGTTGTTTGTGCGACATATTCCGCAGCCCAGTAATATCTTAGGGTCGATGTTCAAACTCATGACATATGAGCATAAAGAATTTTTAATAAACCATCATTGCAAGCGGGCATATAATAAGTAGAGCGTTTTTTCGTCTTTAGTTTTCTGAATTAAGGAGGTTATTATGAATAAAACAATTGGCTTCGTCGGCACCGGCGCAATGGGTAGTCGAATGATAATGGGTCTATTGAAAAGCGGGCACAAAGTTACTGTATACAATAGAAATAAAGATGCAACTAAACCATTAGTCAAAAAAGGAGCTAGTTTAAGCGATAGCATACAAGACCTAGTAAGATCTACGGATTTTATATGCATATCGGTGCCAGACGATCGGGCAATTAAAGATGTAGTAACTCAAGGAGTGTCTATTGACTGCACTGGCAAAGTATTTATCAGCCTTAGCACTATATCACCGGATACGGCTGTTGAGCTTTCTGGAGTAATAACAGATAAAAAAGCTTATTTTCTAGATGCTCCGGTTTCAGGAAGTGCACCTCAAGTAGAAGCGGCTCAGTTAATAATTTTTGTTGGAGGGGACAAGACAAAGTATAACGACGCAAAATCAATATTTAGTTCTATAAGCAAAGAAACTTATTATATGGGTTCGGCCGGGAATGGCTCGCGTATGAAATTAGTTGTAAATACTCTGCTAGGTTTAGGCGTCCAAGCTTTGGCTGAGTCATTAACTTTGGGTGAAAGAATGGGCCTCAGCAAAGATAAATTAATAGAAGTTCTTAATAATACCGTCGTGGTGTCACCTTCACAAAAAATAAAAATGCAAAGTGCTTTATCTGATAACTATGACGTCGCGTTTTCTCTTTCAAACATGTATAAAGATTTCGGGCTTATACTAGAACAGGCTCAGAAGACATTTACGCCTATGCCGGCTACGGCGGCTTCACTACAAGTCGACGCTGTAGGCATGTCACGCAAGATAGACAAGGATTTTTCGGTAGTAATTAAATTGTTAGAGGAAAGTAATGGTAAATATGATAAATGAAATCGCCAACCCTTCTATATAACAAAGACCATGGGCCACTTCCTACTCTACTTCTGGGTCTGACAGCAGTTACGGGTATAGTCGACGCCATAAGTATTCTCAGCTTAGGCAGAGTATTTGTTGCAAATATGACTGGAAACATAGTTTTTGTAGGTCTGGCCATTGCACATACGCCAGGCTTTTCACTAATTTCTTCACTATTCGCATTGGCAGGATTTCTTATAGGCGCACTTGTTGGGGGAAAACTAATTAATAAATATAGCAAGGACAGGGCTAAATTATTTGCTGCCTCATGTCTATCAGAATTTGTGTTTATAGTTGCCGCATTAATAATTGGACTAAGCTCGAGTAAGCCTATTATCGGTGCTGGTCGTTATAGCCTGTCAATTCTACTAGCAATTATGATGGGTATACAAAATGCGGTCGTACGCAGACTTGCTGTCCCTGATATGACTACTACGGTATTAACAATGACGCTAACGGGCATTGCAGCAGACTTTAGACAAAGTGGATGGCGTTCAACTCAATTTGGGAGACGAATAATTGCCGTATTTGCGATGTTAGTCGGTGCACTAGTCGGTGCTGAGTTAGTTCTAAAGGATAATGCAACTCTGGCAATTTTGCTCGTTACAGTTATCCTACTGATGGTATCAATTGGAGCATTGGAGGCTAGTCGTAAACCAGGAAGCTGGCGAATAGGGGTATAATTTTATGGATGATGAAGATATAAAAGAGGCTCGAGCAAATGTACAGGCTTCTTTGAGTCAGCCTAGCCCACAGCCTGATCAAAGAGAGCATTCAGAGCAAAGCTTAAAGAAAGCCATAGAAGACTCAAATGAAATTTTAGTTACAGCATCAACTGTTGGCCCAATTCATAAAAATAGCTTGACTTTGAGTCGCACGAAACTTTATGGCGAGGAACGATTGGGTATAAAAAATGTTGCGGTAATGAGCGTTCTCGTAGAAGATATATTGAATATTAACGGTGAAGTTGGCCCAGTATCGGGATTTATAGACATTGCCACTAAGTTTACTAGCCCAGGCATGCCCTATCGTATTGGCCCTTTCCATCGAAAGGATGTATTAAAGCTAAAACGCACAATTCAAGGTTATATAATTGCGCTACAGAAAAAAATCGACCTAAGCCCAATCCCCACGGCCGAATTGGCCTCATTGCTTTACGAACTTGGTGAAGATGATTCCTCTATAAGGTGACTTTCGTCTGGCAAAAGACGACCACTAACATATATATTTGGCCTGACTATATATTTGACTAACGTTCGAATTCATACTGGTTGGGGACGAGGGACTCGAACCTCAAGAATAATAATAAATTAATGCGTTGACAATAATTATAACAATATTATAATGGAGACATGATTGAAACAACTCAGAAAATTATACAGATTGGCTCAAGCCAAGGAGTTACTTTGTCTAAAAAGGATCTAGACAAACTAGGTGCTAAGCGAGGAGACACTCTAAAAATTAGGGCAGAACTTGCAGACGGTCATAATAAGCACCAAAAATTAATGCTTGAATATGATGCATTTGTAAGCAAGTACGGTAAAACCCTAAAAAATCTTGCAGATAAATGAAGATAAAATATCTAAGCCTGGAAGAGATCTTACGTCTACACTTTCAAGTTATTGAGGATTTTGGCGGCAGTCACGGAATAAGAGATGAAGGACGACTTAAGTCGGTAGTAAATGCCCCGAAACAAATAGCATTTGGCCAAGAGCAATACCCCTCTCTATACGATAAGGCCGCAGTGTATTTGAGGAACATTATAGGTGATCATCCTTTCAGTGATGGCAACAAGCGTACGGCCATAACAGTGTGTGGGATTTTTCTAACAAGAAATGGTGCAAGTATAATTGTAGAACCTCAGAAGCTGGAGTTTTTTGCAGTTCAAGTTGCTACAGAACATTTAGATATTAAAGAAATTGCTAGCTGGCTTGAAGCTTACTCAGGAAGTACTTAAGCCTTGGCTGGCCTTATGCAACGAGGTTAGAACTAGTATATTTGTTGTACAACTAAAACATTAAGGCAGCAGCAGACTCAAGAGAGTCAATGTATTCTACTGCCAGAATCCTTTCAGCTATTGTCACACCACAAAACTCTTGGGCTGCAGCAATGCCTTCTTGGAATGAACGATCACGTGTAAGTGATTTATCGTCATCTGAAAATTCAAATATTGGTCGAAGCTGAAAGTTATACCTACTATTAGAAGTAGGTGCACCATAGCGCTCAGGTGGCACTGCTCCCTCATGGGCTTCGCCATACACGGTTGTAGTTGGCGCTAATCGAGCATGTTTTACATCAAACAACACGTCGTGAATAGGAAATTGCTCTAATGGATCCAAACCAAAATCCGAGCTTGGCGATACGGTGTGCAGGAAATTTTCTAAAGTCGTCCCACCAACCAAGCGTTTCATAGCTTCCTTGCCTAAATGGTGCCCGTCAAACCACTTTAGTCTTACGCTATCCACCTGATTATCATCAAATTCTATATCTATTGAGGGGGTATACATACCAACGTATCGTTTATCTTCATTAGTAACTAACATGTTTAGATTAGTGATCTCAGGAGTATCTTTGTCGGAATAGTGGCCATATGCATTAAATATTCGTAGTACGCCTTGTTCTACATTTGTCCTACGCCAGGTTTTCATTAATTGGGTAGACGTATCTAAAACTTTTTTTGTACCTAAAACTTTACGACCCTGGTTAATGTAGCGTGGTGGTTCAATATCATTACCAAATATTCCTACCAATGGTTGCAGTAGATCTTGACACTTAACAATTAAGCCAATTCTGGCTTCAAGTGTTGAATCGGCTTTAAGATCGGGATAAGTCTGAGAATCATAGTCAAGGATATCATAGACGCTATTTGGAGTTATTTTATTGCGATTTGGCTCTGCAATATTAAGTTCAGGGTGTTTACTCATACATATATAAAAACATAAACACGTAAAAAAAGCAATAGATTGGTCTTATGCAACGAGGTTAGAACGTCTATAATTGTTTCCTAGTCGAGACTTACAAATATAGGAGCCTATAGCCAATGTTAATAAAATATAAACATAGGCTTTGACATTTTTACCGCCCTATATATCCGGCTCTGGATTTATTGACTAATAGTCTAGCCTCGGCTGTATAAAGTCTAAGTTCGGTAACTTTATTTAACTGCCCCCAATCAACTGTTAACGTATCCTCTAAAAAGCCTGCTTCAGATAATTTGTGAAATTCGTCTAAGACAAATTGTCTTTCTTCAATCGAACCATTGTTCATAGGCTCTAATTGTTCACCCCAAGCTGGATCTGTTGTTAAGCTTGTTCCTCCTATCCAGACAGAAGTATCTCGATAATGACCTATATCTGAAATGGCAGGGATAGCTTTAGTGATTAATTCTGTACCAACGATAAAATGTCCAACCAGTCCTTTCCGTGTTTTTGCATTGTGGGCGACTATACCTACGCAATTAGCCATGCCATAGGTCAGCATATCATCTTCACTTATCAGGTACTCATCCATACCGACGAGTAAATAATCTTTAGGAGTCTGAGCAATACGATGACTAGTCTCTACTATCTTCATATATATATTATAAAACCAAACTTTAAAAAAGCAAATACTGGCTGAGCATGCCGGTCTAGAACCTTAATCTAGAAACTGAGTTTTATAAAGTTTTGAATATAAGCCGCGGCGCTTAATTAGTTGGCTGTGCGTGCCGCTTTCTATAATGTGTCCATGGTCTAAAACCAATATCTGATCAGCACTTTGAACCGTAGATAATCTATGTGCTATTACTAGAGAAGTGCGTCCAGCCAAGGCAGTCTTTAGAGCTTGCTGAATAGCTTTTTCAGATTCTGAGTCTAAGTGGGCCGTTGCCTCATCCAAAATAACAATCTCTGGCTGTTTTAATAGAACCCTGGCAATAGCTAAACGCTGCTTCTCGCCTCCAGATAATCTATAGCCTCGGTCACCGACCATGGTGTCCAGTCCTTCGGGTAAGTTGGATAGCAGGTCAGAAAGCTGGGCGTTTCGCAGAGCAGTTTCTATATCGGTTTCACTGGCCTTTGGATTAGCGAAAAGTAGGTTATCGCGGATAGTTTCATGAAAAAGATGGGCGTCCTGGGTGACCATTCCTATGAGCGAGCGTAGTGAGCTTTGGGTGGCATCTTTTACGTCTACGTCGTTAATTTTAACGGACCCTTTTGTAGCGTCGTAAAGACGACTCACCAATTGAGAGATCGTAGTTTTACCGGCACCCGAGAGGCCTACCAACGCTACTAGTTGGCCTGGCTTAACTGTAAAATTAATATCTGTCAGGACTTGCTTATTACTAGTCTTGCCCAAGGTGGCCACTGATTCCAAAGAAGCTAATGAGACTTCCTTAGCACTAGGATAGCGAAAATCAACATGCTGGAAAGAAATGCTTGAATTTCCGCTTTGTATATCGACAGCATTGGGCTTATCTGTAATAAGCGGCTTCAGATCAAGGACTTCGAATACTCTCTCAAAAGAAACCAGAGCTGTCATTAAATCGACGTTCATATTTGAGAGTTGCGTTAAGGGCCCATATAAGCGACCTAAGTAAGCTGTTAAAGCCACGACGGTACCGACGTTGAGTACCTTGTCGGCTGCCATAACACCTCCCCAGCCGTAAATAACGGCTGTAGCAAATGATGCTGTGACCATTAGCGCGATGAATAAAAAGCGGGCGTACATTGCTTGTGTCACGCCGATGTCACGAACCCTGGCAGCTCTTTTCTTGAAAATTGCTTCCTCGTGTCCAGGCTCCCCAAATATTTTTGCCAGTAATGCCCCGGACACATTAAAACGCTCGATCATTGTGTTGTTCATAGTGGCATTCAAGTTATAGCTTTCGAGTGTAATTGCATGTAGGCGACGTCCCAGCCAGCGAGCCGGGAACAGGAATATTGGTAAAATTATTATAACCACAAGCGTAAGTTGCCAAGAGAGTATAAGCATAGCAATAAGGACTATTGTGACACTAATTATGTTGCCTACAACATTTGATAGTACATCGGTAAAAGCTTCTTGGGCTCCCACAACGTCATTGTTCAAACGGCTTACTAAGGCGCCTGTTTGGGTGCGCGTAAAGAACGCCAGGGGCATTTGCTGGACGTGGCTAAATATCCGTGTTCGCATGTCATAGATTAAACCTTGACCAATTTTTGCTGAAATTAAACGGCTGATAAATTCTATTCCAGCGTCGAAAACCGCTAGCCCTCCCACAAGCAAAGCAAAGTCTATAATCAGGCCCGTATTATGCCCGATAATACCTTTGTTTATTATTTCTCTTAGGATGAGCGGATTAACTGCCCCAATAACCGCATCAATAATGACCACGAAAAGAAAAACAAAAAGAAGTTTTTTATAGGGCGCGGCAAACTTAAAAATCCGTTTTTTTATACCGGGAGCGATCTTATGTTTTGTTACAGATTGATCGCGCATAAAAGATCGCATTGGACCCCTCATACCACGTATTCCACTATTTAAATTCATACTACTAAGAGTACATCAAGTAACTTAAATGGCACTGACGCCTACTGGGTAAACTGTAAAATATATGCACTTGGCTGGCGGCCATCTGTGACGAAGTTAGAACGATTTTACTGCAGGCAAGTCTACAGGTCGATGTATGAAAATATTATGCCTGCGCTGGTTTAGATAGCTGAAGGATCTGACCAGGTAACATTGAAGTTCTTGTTTGTAGTATCAAAGGCCGAAGGCGTAGACAGCATACCGGCCGGATTCTGCATGACGATATTCTGGAGGTTAGCGAAGGATCCGAGCGGCAAGCCGTTCGCGGTCGCGTTGGTGTAATTCGCTGTGCCATAGTCGGCGAGAGGAAGAATGCCATTGCTATACGGAGCTTCGGTAATGACCTCGGCTGACGAACGGCTATAAGTTTGTCTAGCCGCAATGCTTGTTGTGAAGCTTTTTCCAGTTGTGGTGTTGGCCAGGTTTAGTATATAGCTTGCTGGTGTCGTCCCCGTGACTCTTCCGCGCCTGTTCACGGTTGTTGTCCCCGGCGTATACTTAACCGACGCAGTCACCTGATTACCAGCACTGACCGGCAGGCTAACAGATACCTCATAAGGGTTCTGCGGATACATTTCGTACCAGGTGCTATAGACTGGCTGGTTGCGCACGCAGTTGGCTTCTGTGCCGATTTGTTCCACAGTCTGATCACTGTAGCCATCCAAACCTACCCAATAAGCGGAGTAAGTCGTTGTATTGGGTTCTGCGGCGCAGTTGAGGCTAGGCTGAGTCCATGACGCGATGACTGAGGTGAAAGCACTGGGGCCGCCTGTAGCCGCGTAGCCTGACCAGTTAGTTGACGAGACCGCAGTGCTTCCGGTAACGGTATTTCTGCGGTGACCGTTAAAGAAACCAACATGACCGCTAGTTTGGGTCGGAGCAATGGCGAAAGCTGGTATCGCCAATGTTAATGGCGTTAGAAAACTAAAAAAAATTAGAAGTATTTTTTTCATAGTAGACTTACAATAACTGTTAGTATACCACGTGTTTTCCAACTTGCTAGACTATAGATAAGAAAACATCATAACTTTCCGTCATTAACTATAGAACTCCTATCATACATTACGATTTGCGTGGCTGGGCGGTCTGTTCGAGAACTTATGCAATTAATCGTTACCGGAAGCTCTTACAACTTTATTCAAGGTGCTAATTGGATACACAGAATTCGGTAAGTTCTTCAAAGATATTTCTATATATGTACTACCTTTTAAGAAATCGATATCTTTCCCATCTGGCTGGCCATAGTGGACAAAGTTAGAACCATTATTGTTAACATTTACTGTATAGGAATTGTTTAACTTTCATTAAGTGTATCTTAGCGGTATTCAGAACAATTGGTTTCGCAATCGGTTGCCCCTAAGTAGTATGACAATTTAGGCAGAGCATCGCTATATGATAGAGACCATGTATTAAAAGAATGCCCGTCATTAGCAATAATTTCAAACGAACTAGGAATGTTACGTTTTAATGAGTGGTAGTAGCTTTGCCTCATTTCCTTAATTAGTTTTTTGCTGTCAGCACCGCCAATTGCAAACTGTGCTGTTAAATCTGGCTGTAATTTTTCGTTCTCTAAGAGCCAATCGATATTATGTTCTTCTTGATCTTTCATGGAGTTATGAAAAAGAACAGGTAACGTTTGACTGTAATCATCTAGAAATGGATCAGGATCACCGCTCATATCTAAGAAATGCCTAAAAATATTTTGATGAGTTAAGGTTAACATGGCTCCACACATCCCACCTTCACTGAAACCACCTATTCCCCAATTAATCGGATTATCTGAAACCCTATAATGAGTTTTTATGTAATTTGGCACATCAACCGTAAGATATGTTTCGGCATTTCCATGGGAACTATTTAAGCACTCTGTGTCGTTAGTAAAGCTGCCTGATTGATCAGCGATTACTATAATCGGAGTAATACCCTCATGACGACTAGCGAAAACATTCATTGTATTAACAAGAAGCCCACCTTGAAGCCAGCTAGATGGATCGCCAGGCACGCCAGTTAGTAGAATCATAACCGGAAACTTTACGTTTGCTAAGGTAGTGTCGTAATAAGCTGGAGGTAAATAAACATAACCGTCTCTTGCATTTAAATTTGAGATCGTACCCGGCATGTTAATCGTTTTTACCGTGCCTTTATTCTGGCCACCAGCAAACATTCCATTCTCTATAGAAGTTAAATTATATTTTTTATTAATATGAACTTCAGATATAGAAGAAGAATCTAGGGATCTAACATAATGTTTTAAAAACACTGAGTCTATATTTGGAAAGTATTGATAGTAATCGTTAACAGTGAATGCCAGTAGCATTAACGTAGCTATAAATGCCGGCAAAACTCGTAGGATCATCCACTTATTACGTTTAAACGTCAAAACTAATGACAATAAAATGGAGTTGGATATATAGACAATAACGTACGAAAGAATAGGTATATTATTAAGGCTGAAAAGTTTGGCAGTAAGTAATATCTCGACTAAAACCATTAAACTGCTAGCTACGACTAAAATTAATAGTTGTCTATAGCTATAATCATCGTGTAGTTTTTTAAATAATATAAAGCAGGAGATACCACTAAAAATACTGACTATTATTACTAAGTTTTGACTAAATAAATAATCGTTCATAATAAGATTTGACAAAATTTACTGTGCAACAATTATTATAGCGCTCTACTCGTCAATATAATCGCTTAAACTAAGATATACACCGCTAGTCCATTAATGCTGGGTATCTGTGACGAAGTTAGAACCATTCTGGTGAACCACACTTCATTAAGTGTAAAATAAGATCGTGGGCAAACTTATTTATAATGTGACTACATCGCTCGATGGTTTCGTAGCTGACAATGATGGTAATTTTGAATGGACTAAACCAAGCGAAAAAGTACTCGCATTCGTCAACAATATATTGGAGAATGTAAGGACGTTTTTATTTGGACGATCAATGTACGAGACCATGGCCGTCTGAAACGAGGTTAGAAGCTTATTGGTACCTGAAGCCTGTGCTATATGGCAGTTAGACATACAAACAGTAAATGTTATAATATAAATAATGACACCGCAGGTTAACGTCCTTAATTCTATCCCAGAAAGAAGTGATCTCCCAGATTTTGAGAATGGGTTGGTATTGTGCTGCGTAGGTCAGCAGTTTAATCCTGGCGGGCATTTAACAGTAAAAGGTCTAAAAAATGAGCCCTATAATTTAAGTAGGCCTAGCCGAATTGTAGTTAGAGCCCTAGGGCATGCAGCCTTAAAGTATGGCGAGAACGTAAAAAGAATACTAGTTTCAGGTAATGACGGCGCTTTATTTCCTCAAGGTGCACTATTACTACTAAACAACGAATTTGAAGACATTAATCCAGAGTTGTATGCTAATCCAGATGTAAATTCTGTGACTTTAAGAGACAGTGGAAATAATATACCCAGGATCTTAAGCGCAGAAGGATATAAACAGGCCCCACTAATCTTTGGGCTTGGCGTAAAAGCCCGCAGGATGATATCTGCTTTTGCATCATCAGGAATGAAATATTATCCCGTCGCATCCGAGAGCGTAGTAGCAGATGAGTCTTATATAGGCTATACCCAAGTTTTGGACTGGCGATTATCGGCTGAAGGTATACTGACTTATGCACAAGAAGGATTAATAGAAACTTTTCCGTTCATAGAGAATCATCAAAAGCTAATGAAGTTACTTAGGCCGGCAGGCTTAATTGGGAGAAATAAAATCTTTACTCTCTAAATATAGCAATAATTATTGGGTAAGTTCTTCCAGAGTTTATAAATGTAAGCCTTACTATAATAAAAAGCATTTGAGTATAATGCTTATGCTTGGCTGACCAAGCGAGGTTAGAACCCGATTAATACTAATCCAGACGATTAGTTAGATTGTGCGATTGAGGCTAAACATGTCTCGGCATGGCCTGCTACAGTTGCGTATTGTTTTGCTTCTATATTTCTGGTAGTAGAACTAGAGTTAAAATTACCTCCAGCTAACTGTCTTTCAATACCTTTGTATGAAAGAAGACCTAGTCTTTGAAGGTCTTGTGCGCCTAGGTCTGTTCGTTGCGCGATGGATACAACAACATCTCCACTAATAGCCCAACCGTTTAAAGCATAATCAGCAAGACTTTCAATCAAATATTTAGGCTCAACGACATCTCGTTCCTGTAATTCGGCAAATGACACAGGTTTATTATTAGACGCACCGTTATTCATAAAAATATATTAACACGTAACTATTACTGTGTCAAAGTTTGGCTGGGGAAAAGAGATCCTTAAGATAACTTCTTTAATCTTAATCTCCTAAATAGTGCCCATATATTTTAAAAGGCTACGATAGCGGAATAAACCTTACGTAATCTATGTAGTGCACCTCACTATTGAGCGGACCGGTAATTTGAACCGTCACGACCGCTGAAGCGGCAGTCGTTGGGGCTGTGACTGTGCCGGACGACATTGTCCATGCGCTCGTGGAGTTAGTGACAGCTGTAATTGTTGAGCCAGACAATAGCGTAAAACCAGTATTGTACCAGTTTACACCAAACGTCACTGCCCGCGGTGTAGCAAATGCCAGGCTTACACCAGATAACGTGTAGGAATGGCCAGCCATAATCGAAAAACTTCCACCATTTGTGGCCGCAATCATCGTACCACTGGACGTACAAGTAAGTGCCAAGCTATGGGTGCCATTGAAGGCTTGGGCAGTGGTTTGGGCCAACGTGCAGTCTGAGACCGAGAACCAACCAGTAGCATCAGTTTCGATGTCTGATTGATTGGCAGTAAGCAAATTACCAATGGACATCCACGCTGCAGTTGATGAGCGCCAAGCGTGGTTGGGATAAGCTGCCCACTCATCCTGGCTGGGAGTCACATCATAATCCCACTCGTTTTCGATAATAGTACCAGCATCCGCCCAAATGGTTTCTTTATCAGTTACATAAGCTACTTCCCCAGTTGCTGTCGACACCCAGCCCCACTCGCCAGTCATTAGCGGGATGTTAGCATTGTTGCAGAATTGCTTATAGGCGGCTATGTATAGCGACATTTGTGAAATGATGGTTGCGTTACTGGTATAAGTTGGATTCGAAGTAGAGTCCGGCTCAACCAAAGGGCCGCCTTGGTAATCAGGATAGGGCATGCCGTTCGACAGTCGCACTTGGGCAGTCGGGTCGTTAGCCGAGACACCATTGGTCGGCGTGCCGGTCACTCCTACCATATAATCATGGAAGTCAATAATAACATTCCCACCAACTGAGTCGTAAGCTTGAGGATCAGCATTAGTAGCGCTAGCATTCTGAAAGCTCGGATCAAAAATAGGGCTGGCGCAGGAATAAGCATAGCCGACAAATCCAATCCAATTCGGTGCATAGGCTCGGAACCATGAAATTACCGTCCTATATTGACCTTCAATGTAAGGGATGGCACCGTTACCGTTGAGGGTAGTATTATTCACTGGCGGCTCATTTAATCCTAAGCCTATAACCGATTTTGTATATTGCGGGCTAGTAGGGTCACCGTAGCGGCTGGCCAAATATTGGGTTAGGAACTGCCCATAGGTTGTGAAGGTCGCAGTTTCATCGGCTTGCGCCGTTACCCACGACGGGTCACGGTTGACGTTCAAGTGGATATCGAGGAAGGAATACATGCCAGCGGCCTGGGCCCGAGCCAGTTGAGTGTCGAGGTCGGCAATCATGGTGGCATCGACACTCGTAGCATTAGTTGGCTGAAAGGCATCCCAAAAAATAACTTGGCGACAGAATGTCGCTCCTATCGCCGCCATATTGTCGAAATCGGCTTGCCCCCATGGGACTATCTGAGCATTGAAGCCCTTAAGTCGACTCATGACATAGTTGTTGGAATCAACCAGTTTACGGCCACTTGTGCGCAAAAGTGACGGAAAGGCAGCAGGTATGTTTGCAACTGGTGGGATTGCTAATGTACTTCTCACGAAACTGCTATCCCCGACACATATCCTTCCCAAGTCGTACCGTCAAGACAATAAAACGTCACTCGATCCCGGGCTGATGGTGTCGTTGACCATGTCGGTGGCGTACCACCCGGCCACTCTGCACCGCTAAATGTCGGTACCCTATTGCCTGTTGAGTCCTGATTTACCCCAACGAACATTGAGGCACCGGCTTGAGGTGTTGGCATTGTAATAGTTACCGCATTGTTTGCCAACGTCAGGTTGTAAGCAGTGCCAGTGGGCATAGTGTAAGTCGAAGATGAAAGTGTAGCCGTGGTCACTTGGTCGATAACTACCACGGTTTGCCACTTGACACCAGCTGATTGGGTCGAGTCGGCTACGAGATAGTATCCATCTGTCCCCACCCCGACTCTCGTTGGGGTATTCGCCGCCGAAGCCGCAATAATATCACCTTTGGTGGTGACTATGCTGCTTTGGATAGCTCCGGTAATCCGCGTATCATTGCCTGCGGCATAGGTGCCACTGGTAGTACCGGCTATGGGTATTTGACCGTAGGCAGCTGCATCAGTAGCAGCCGAGCCATTGGCCAGTCCGGTAATCTTTTGGGAGTTGAGAGCTACGCTGGCTGTGGGGTTAGCAATCTGATCTAGTCTGGGCATGGCATGGACGTGCTTGGCATCAGCTGCCAGACCACTGTTGCCGGCAGCTTGGGTACCGAGGGGTTGAATGTCAGTGGCTGTAGAGTCTAGAGTTACTCCAGCAGCTGGCGTCTGCCAAGCCGTGGCACTTGTACTGGTGGCCGTTAAGACGTTGCCACTGACGGGGGCACTGGCTGGTAGGGTAATACCATTGATCTTGGCAACCGTTGGACTGGGCAGCGTTCCAGTTAGATCACCACCAGCTGTAGAGGAGATGGTGGAGGCAGTGCCGAGTCCTAAGTTCGTTCTGGCTGTACTGGCACTGGTGAGATCACTAAGATTGTTGGTAGTTAGCAGTAAGCCGGTCGTTGGATGGACATGGCTGGCATCAGCAGCTTTGCCGGCGCTACCGGCGGCTCTGATACCGAGGGGTTGAATGTCAGTGGCTGTAGAGTCTAGAGTTACTCCAGCAGCTGGCGTCTGCCACGTAGCATTACCACTGGCATCAGAAGTTAAGACTTGGTTGGCAGTACCTGATCCGGTAGTGACTTGTAAGGCGGGAGTAGTGACTTTGCCAGTAAAGGTAGGACTAGCTAGGGAAGCTTTAGAGGTAACCGTGCTGTTAGCGGCAATAATACTTTCTACGTTGGCTGTGCCATTTAGGGTGGGGTTGGGATAGGTTCCGGTTAAGTCTCCACCAGCAGAACCATTCGGTGTTCTGCTGTTGGTAGTACTGGCATCATTAGCAGACAAGGCATTGCCGGCCCCGGAACCAGCAGCCCCAACTGTTGGTATTTGCCCATAGGCAGCAGCATCAGTACTAGCAGAACCATTAGTTAGGTTGGTGATCTTATGGCTGTTCATGGAGACGTTGGCTGTGGTAGCATTTGACGAAGCTATAGCAGAGAGGTCATCGGTACTGGGGAGGGCACCTACTTGGGAGGCGGTGTAATCTCCAGTCGTAGCTATTACTGCTCCGGTTCTACCAAAGACCGAAGAGACCGGAGTACTACTGGGCGTAGCCCATCCAGCGGTGGTGCTACTACTAGCGGTAATGACCTGCCCACTACTAGGAGTCCCCGTCACACTGACCCCATTAACTTTGGCCACCGTTGGCCCTGGATACGTCCCACTCAGATCACCCGTAGCATTGCCACTGGGGGTTCTGCTGTTAGTGGTACTAGGATCAGTAGCTGACAGAGATGCTCCAGAAGTACCAGCACTACTGCCGGCAAACCGACTGTCATTGCCAGCGGCTAAGGTGCCACTGGTGGTACCAATGTCTTCAGTAGCAGCTGTTCCTAAGCCTAAATTGGTTCGAGCTATACTGGGACTACTGACATCACTGAGGTTGTTACTGGCCTGTAGGGCATTGGTGACTTGGGCAGCCGTGTAGTCACCACTCTGGGCCGTAATGGCACCGGTTCGGCCGTAGACACTCGGAACTGCTGGAGCTTCGTTTTGCCACTCACTGCTACCACTATTGTAAGTAAGGACTTGGTTGTTGGCAGGAGAGACAATGGTGACATCACTGTCTGAAGCAAGGGTGGAGGAACCGCCACCGGGTGGAGTCATCCAAGTGCCATCGCCTCTTAGGTAGTTACTGCTACTGGCGGTGCCGGTGCCTAATTGACTGGAGGGAACCAGACCTGATGAATTCAAAGAGGCGTAGCCGCTGGCACTTCCTTTATTCCCTGCTAACTCCCCACCAGCGGCACTAATGGCTGCATTAGTCAATGAACCATCGGGATTATGACTGACGTATAGGAAGTCGTTGAGGATTGTGCCCCAATCACCATCATCGCCGCCAGGCATGGGGAGGCGCTGTGTCATGAGGCTAAACTACTTGGTATATTCATTAAGTTTCTTTAACATCTTAAGCTTATCATAGATGTTTGGTCAGCAAAGGGTCAAGTTTGAATAATACTTAATTATGGCTGGCCAAGACACGCTTGAACTTTAATGAAACTACGAGTGGAAACCTGTAGAGACTCATTTCTGTTCACGTTTGATGATCACTTAGTAATTGTAGTTGTTTTAGTATAAGGCTATAGCTTATCCAGTTTTTGAGGTAGTCAATCCTAATCGGTCAGGATCATACCACTCTGCGCCGCAAGCGTTACGCTCGAAACGTTCGTCGGCTCGTCACCACCCGATGGCCCCGAGTACGTACCACCAAGCGAAATCGATCCCGACGAACCCGTCTGCGGATTGACGATCACCATCCCGTTCGCGAACTTCCGCTCGTACACCAGACCGCTGGATCCGGAGACAGTCGTGTACGCGCCCTGAGGCGCACCGAGGTTCTCCGCTGCCGTATACTCAGGCCAGAAGGTATACGTTGGATATTGGCCGTTACCGTTTTGCGACGAGTAGGACGTGTAGCCGTTGGCGGCGAGCAGCATCGTCGCCAGGCCGTAGGTGTTACCCGCCTCATCGGTTGCAGTATTGCTATAGCTCATTGCGAGATCAACGGAGTCGTGCGCTTCAGACCAGCTTTCGTTTTCAAGTACCTCTAGCCACTGCGTGGGGCTTTCGGCAGGGAATGAGGACGCGATGGTATGAACAAAGTTCTCCTCCATCTGGCCTGTAATCCCCGATACACCACCGAACGCGTCCCAGCCCGAGGTGGTCAAGCCCGAGTCGTTGATGATCGACAGCATGTTGTGGGCGGTGTCATAGGCGCCGGCAAGTCCGAGGAACACCTCGGTGTTGCTCTGCCATCCGGATTCGTCGCCATCGCCGTCGTAGATCGAACAGTCCGACCCTTCGTAGGCGTTGATGCAGTTTCCGGCTGACCCCGCCACCTTGTAGTCCGAAACGTTGACCATCTCGTCCCAGAACACCCCGTCGAAGTCTGCCGACGCGGCCTGGGTCATCGCATTGTCGATGCAGGTGTTGTCGAAGTTCGTGTCGCCAAGGTTGGTGTCGCCGCTGTCTTGGGTGGTGCCGTCGTACAACAGCCAAGCGTCCCCTCCAGTGTCTCCTGAGACGCAGCCGTTGCTTGCCACCCCGGCCGTGAAGCCACCGTCACCGGTCGGGTCGGCGTACATCAGCACCTTCACGCCTGGATCTGAAACGTGGATCGCATCGACCAGTGTCTTGATCGTCGGCGAGTACTGCAACTGGATGAACTTGTGGAACGACTCAGCCTGCGTCGCTGTAATCTGACCCTGCGTCGTGGCGTTACCACTGCCCGAGTTGTAGTTGTCGGAGATGAAGAACTGCGCGACATTGCCACTACCCGTAGGCTGGCTACCAAACTTAACGTAAGTACCACCAGAAGCAGTAGAGTCTGTTTCTGTAGTTGCTCCATTACTTAAGGTACCACTTTCTGCTTCTACTGAAGCATATGGTGTTTGGGCATGGGCGCCGACTATCAAATAAACTCCTAGAGCAGCAAAGGCCAAGACAACACATATGGAACTAAGACGATGTGATGACAGGTGGGATGTTATGTTTAGTTTCTTCATTTCTTTGGTAATCGCCTAATACTAATTTATAGACTTTTAGCATAAAGGTAAAGCGAGCTAAAGACTAGGTACGTGATATTCAAACGCGAATGATCGGTGCTCAAATCCGGTATGCCCGTTTGGGCTATTGGGCGAGAAGGCCACTGTATGGCTTCACTAATGATCACATTAAGACACGAGAAGGCAAACGCTGCGTATTAGAACCAAATGAGACTGAAGCGCCGCTGGCAATCAAGATATTTGAACTCAGAGCCCGTAACATGATGGAAGGTATAGAGATTGTTGAACAAATCAATAAGTTAGGGTTTCGAACTATGGAGCGCGTGGTACGGGATAAGGATGACCGAACCAAGATAGTTAAAGTGATTGGCGGTGATCCGCTGACGCTCAAGCAACTCTGGCGAATGGTTGAAAATCCAGTTTATGCTGGTGTTAATGATGAGAAATGGACGCAAGGCCAACCCGTAAAATGTCAGTTTAAAGGCCTTGTTTCTTTTGACTTATTTAACGCTGCTAATAGGGGTAAAATGGTCTTAAGTTAGGACGCTGAAGGTGTACATATCTATAGGCGTCAACCACCCGCTTATCTAGTTAATAAAAGGGCGAGAAATAATGACTTTCCCTTTAAACGCCTTATTATGTGCTCTCACTGCCGTAAACCGCTCTATGGTAGTGCCTCAAAAGGTAAAACCAAGTATTACCCTGTTTATTACTGTTGTCATCGAGGGCATCACTTTAGAATATCCATGGAGGAGTTTGTGAAGTGCATTAAAGTCTCTGATGACTACATTGAGGCTCTAATTGAAGGTGTAGCTATAGCAATCCCAAATCAAAATGACGCAAATGAGTAACGGAATGTGCGGTTGGCGACGAAGTCGCTAAATGCATTCTTGGTTGCTTCAAA
>Ga0302309_10000286_pt1 | contig 63721 bp, 48 predicted proteins | sample III_Palsa_N1_1_FD_200453 | JGI IMG/M metagenome (GOLD analysis project Ga0302309, IMG submission 200453) | Peat permafrost microbial communities from Stordalen Mire near Abisko, Sweden - III_Palsa_N1_1 | ecosystem: Environmental > Terrestrial > Soil > Palsa > Peat permafrost | place: Sweden...
CTAGCTCATCGGAAAAAAAAGCTGTTTCGCGGGACGGAAAAGCGTTTACGCAAAGCGGAAACATTTCCCTTTTTGGCCCTACCTGGTGTCGCCTACAGAACGGATGTGGTTGAATTTCTTATCGATGTTTTGTTGCCGAAAATCGAGCTTTATTGCCTCCAGGCAGGCGCGGCAAAGACAGTCGCTGTAATTTCCGGCGATAAAGGCCTTTTCCTCATCGTTCATCGCGATGCCATAGCATTGGCATTCAAGGATATTGCCCACTTTGCATTCAAAGGAGGCCTGGCAGCGGCCACAATGTTTGGTTTCGTGCTGGCACATGCTGTAATATAGTATCTTTGCTCCGCATTTGGTTCTTTCGTCATAGGAAAGAGTAAGAGGGAATCCGGTGAAAATCCGGGACTGTCCCGCAGCTGTAAGCTCCGACAACCAAGGCCCATCTCCGTCACTGTTCCATGCACAACGACCAGCAGGGGAATGGGAAGACAGGGCCGAGGGGAGCAAGTCAGAAAACCTGCCAAAGGCATATTGGAATTCATAGCTTTCGGGGATTGAAGCTGGAATGTAAATACCATCTTTCTGTATGCATGCAGCCTTGAGGATCGGCGGAATTGTACTGGCCTATATTGTATTTCAGTTGGGCCTGTATCAACGCATACAGGCGCAAGACCCGATCAGGCCAATGAAGGAAGTCATCGTCCGTGCTGCAGCCCTTTCCCCGAGGGATACTTCCTCGACGCCCATGCAGGTACTCAAGGGAAAGGACCTCGAAAAGGTCAATAGTCTTTCCGTGGCCGATGCCGTCCGGTATTTCTCCGGGGTTCAGTTGAAGGACTACGGCGGAGTCGGCGGATTAAAGACGATCAATGTCCGAAGTCTGGGCGCCAATCATACAGCCGTCTTTTATGATGGTGTCGAGCTTGGAAACGCTCAGAACGGCCAGGTGGACCTTGGTAAATTTGCTCTCGACAACATCGAAGAGATCGACCTGTATGACGGGCAGAAGAATACCATCTTTCAACCTGCGGCCGGTTTCGCCGCGGGTAATTCCTTGTACCTCACAGCCCGCCAGCCGGTGTTCGATGCAGACCGCTCAAACATTGAAAAGATCACGGTCAGGACGGGCTCCTTTGGTCTTTTCGATCCGTCGGTATTCTGGCAATCCAAATTGAGCGACCAGGTTTACAGTACCGTCAGCGCTGAATCCCTGAATGCCAACGGGCGTTATAAATTCCGATATACCAACGGCGTCTACGACACCACCGCGGAAAGGAACAACGGCGGCATCAATGCGCAGCGCCTGGAGGCCGGACTCACCGGCAAGGGAAAGGACAGCAGCGGCTGGTCCATGAAATTCTATGGCTATAACTCCAGTCGCGGTCTGCCCGGCGCCATCGTGTCCAATAATTTCAACTATGACCAGCACCTTTGGGGCCGCGATATTTTTTTCCAGGCCTCCTGGCATAAGGACCTCCCCCATTATAGCCTTATGGCCAACGCGAAGTATTCCAACACGTATAGCCGTTATCTCGACCCCGACTACGTGACCACCACCGGTTTTCTTGACAACCACTATTATGAGCAGGAAGCGTACGGCTCCCTGGCCCAACGCTATACAATAAACCGGTTTTGGAATATCGCGCTGGCTAGTGATTACCGGTGGAATACGCTTAACGCGGATCTTTATCATTTTGCCTATCCTACGCGGCAAACCATCCTGAACGCATTGGCCTCCGAGCTTCATTTTGGCCGGCTTGATCTTCAGGGCAACCTGCTCAGCACTTTTGTCATCGACAAGGTCCGTGCATATGCCTCACCCGGTAACCAGACCGAATGGACGCCCGCCGTCCTGCTGTCCTGGCAGCCACTGGCCAGCCCGGATCTTAGGCTACGGGGATTTTACAAGGACATTTTCCGGATGCCCACCTTTAACGACCTGTATTACACCTTCGTCGGAAATACCTTTCTTAAACCTGAATTCGCCAAACAGACCGATCTCGGGTTCACCTACAATAAAAACCTGCACGGTGGGTTACTGAGCCGCGTTTCCCTGCAAGTCGATGCCTATTACAATATGGTGACCAACAAGATCGTCGCCGTTCCCGGCGTCAACCTCTTCCGCTGGACGATGATGAACCTGGGTAAGGTTCAGGTCAAGGGTCTTGAAGTAAATGCCCAATCGGTGTGGCAGCTGAGCACCGATTGCCGGCTATCCGTGTCACTTAGCTACACCTATGAACAATCGCTGGATGTCACCGGGGGCGATGATCAGAATTATAAAGCCCAGATCCCCTATGATCCGCTCAATAGCGGGTCCGCGCTGGTGAGCGCCGAATGGCGGGCGCTCACGCTGAATTACAGCTTTATCTATACCGGTTATCGCTATGACGAAGCCCCCAATATCCCGGTCAACTACCTGGAACCCTGGTATACGCATGATCTGGCCCTTTCCTATGCCCATGGATACCGGAGGCATGGGATCAAATTGACAGCCGAGGTGAACAACGTCTTCAATCAATATTATGACGTGATCGACAATTTCCCGATGCCCGGCCGCTCTTATCGATTCACCATTCAATTCACCTACTAATGTACAGCCACTATATAACCCGGACACTACCCCTCCTGGCAATCGCGCTCGCTTCCTGCCGCAAAAGCCCAAAACCCACACCAGAGACAACCACCACCCTGTTTCCCGCCGATGCCAATGCCTCGCCGAAAGGCGTGTACGTGCTGAATGAAGGCAATCTTGGTTCAAACAAGGCTTCCCTCGACTACGTGGATTACATCGCCGGGGTCTATGATCTCAACCTGTACAATCAGGCCAACCCCTCCATCACCAAGGGGCTCGGGGATGTGGGTAATGACATCGGCGTGTACGGCGGTAAGGTCTATATCGTCGTCAACAATTCCAATAAGGTCGAGGTGTTGGACCTGGCCACCAATGTGCATCTCGGTCAGGTCGATATCGTCAATTGCCGCAACGTCACTTTTACAGGTGGCAAGGCCTATGTAAGCGCCTACCTGGGCACCGTGGGTAATGCCAATGACCCCAACGGCGTCGTTGACGAAATAGACACATCGGCACTCACGATCACGCGGCAGGTCACCGTCGGCAGACAGCCCGAACAGATGGCCATCGTCGGGCAAAAACTATATGTGGCGAATTCAGGAGCCTATAGCCCCAGCGACTATGAGCATACGGTGTCGGTCATCGACCTGAATAGTTTTGCGGTTATCAAGCTCATCGACGTGGCCATCAATCTCGACCGCTGCATTGCCGACCAATACGGTAAGATCTACGTGACATCCCGGGGCGATGATTACAGCATCCCATCGGATCTTTATGTCATCGACACGAATACGGACACGGTCGTCAAAAACTTCAACATCCCCGCCACCAATCTGTGGATCGACGACAACACGGCCTACGTGATCGCCACCGATTTCAACTTTAACACGGGCCAGACGACCGTCAGCTACAGCATGATCGACGTCAATGCGGATACCGTACTGAACAAGCAGTTTATAACGGACGGGACGGACAAGTTGATCCAGGTGCCCTATGGCATTGCCGTCAATCCCACCACCAAAGAGGTGTTGGTATCGGACGCTGAAGATTATGTGAGCCCCGGAACCTTGTATTGCTTTGATCCAACCGGAAAAAAACTATGGTCGACGACTACCGGGGACATTCCCGGGCATTTTGCTTTTGTCTATTAAAAAAACTTTTATGCGTCAACATCCAATCATCATTCGGTCCTGGCTTTGCATCCTGCTTCCCGCGATCGGGTTGTTTTGCGCCTGTACAAAAACCAAATGGAAGACATCGCCTCCGGTGACCATAACAGACACTGTGACGGTGAGCGATACTGCCGGCGGCGCCGTTCCAATGGGGCCCATCCGACCGTATACGGCCTCGAGCAATCCATACGTCACCCAATTATTTGTCTACGACCCGGCGCCAGGCCAGTTCATCAATACGAGCCTTGGCGACTATGCCGCCGCCCAGGGCGTCGTAGGAAATGCCAATGGACTTGTCAGCCTCGGTGCATTCGGGGGTTATGTGGTTTTTGGTTTCGATCATACCGTGCTCGACAGCGCGGGGCCCGACCTTATGGTGGTAGGCAATGCCACTACCGGCTTCGCCGAAGCTGGGGTCGTATGGGTCATGCAGGACCAAAACGGCAACGGCAAACCGGATGACACCTGGTACGAACTCGCGGGCAGCGCGACCGGTCAGCCAGGCTATATGCGAAATTATTCCGTCACCTATTCCCGGCCAAATCCACCAAACGGCAATGTACCCTGGAAAGACAATAAGGGCAACTCCGGTTATGTCCTGACCACTATCTATCATACCCAGGATTACTATCCCGACAGCCTCAGCGCAAACTCCTATACCCTGTCCGGCACCTTATTGCCCTCTTCGAATATCGATACCACCGATCCTGCCAATGTCGTCAGCAATCCCTTTGCTTATGGTTATTGCGATAATACGCCCGGCGGCAACCCTGTCGATATTGCCATGGCCGTCGACAGTCTCGGGAGAAGTGTCAGGCTGAAAGGTATCGACTTCGTGAAGATCCAGACCGGGGTTGAGGCGAACCTGGGCTTGCTGGGCGAATTCTCCACCGAGGTCAGCGCGGTCTGGGACGTCCATCTGTTGGCGATACCTGCTTCCCAGTAGAACTTCTGCTAGTGGAAGAACGGTATAGCCGGGAAATAGTATCCGGTGTAACCCTGGTCAGTGATTAATGCGCCGTTTGCCGGGCTATAGAAGTCCAGGTCGTTGACATCATAATTGGCTCCATAACCCGACTGAACGGTGGTAATGACCAATTGATCTTTGCCGGGGTTATATGCGATCCCCGCGCCATACGTTTCTTTTCCGCTGGCAATATTTATAAAGGGCGTGTTCACGGAGGAGGGGGTTCCAATCACATATTTGTAAATGGTTGTGGCGCCGGTGTACGCGGTGTTATACCCAAGATAAATGGAGTTTTCCTTTGTGGATGCGGTGATGGACCCCGCATGCCAGAAGCCAAAAGTGCTCTCTACTTCGAATGGCAGTGCGACATTGGTTGTGTCCAGTGTAGATGGATCAATTCTGACCAACATCGAGTCATTGGCGCCGCCCGCGGCCCAGATCGATCCATCCATCGCTTTTGCAAAGCCGACTTGCATACCCGGTATGGTCTTTTTTAGGGAATAATCGCTTGCATTGAGGATGTCCAAACCGTCATTTGCCGATAAGACGAAGATATAGTTGCCCGCGCTCACCATATCCTGTACTTCGCCGGTTACAGCGGGGATTGCGGCGCCAAGCGTAACAGTCTGTAAGTTCAGGGGATAAACGCCGTTCCCGGTGCTAACGAGCGCCTTTGTCGTATCGATGGGCAGCAGGGCGCGAAAATCATTGGCGGCAGACGTCGCGATCCGCCCCGTTTCCTTCAGGGAATAAGCATCGGCCTGGACCAGGGGGCCGCCGCTTTTTGTAAGCAGGTACACCTTGTTGTTATAGACGGTTCCGAATTCCATTTCGGAAGTATTTGGACCGAGGTCCGCGCCCGGATTCACTTTTGTGTACACGCTGTCTTCCAGTTTCTGCGTATCGTAACGGAAGAAACTCAGTGTTCCGGAGCCGCTCCCATACGAGCCTTCGTTGGCGATAAAGAATCCGTTCTCATACTGTCCGTATACGTGGACACTAAAATCCTGCTGGGTAGTCCCACCGGAGTTTGACACTGCGTATACTATAGCGTAGTCGCCTCTTGCAGTAGGTGTAAAGGCAAAGGTCGAATCGGAGGATGCCCCGGTGCCGTTCACCGTCCAGGTATAAGTGGCGCCCAATGTCGCTGATGTTGCGGCGGAGAGGGTTATCGTGGAGCCGAGGGTTATCGTGTCTTTTCCGCCGTTGGAAGGTGGAGTGATGGTGGGTACGGCGACCACATCGTTGTGTTTGTGACAGCCGATCGCCACCAAAAGAATAGCCCCGCCGAGAAATAAGCAGAATAGTTTTGTGAAGTTATATGTCATGATTGCGCGTTTACAAATACATTCCGGCCCTTTTCCCGAAGGCCATGAACAAATAATGCAATCGGCAGGTCTTCTGACTTGCTCCCCGATCTCCTGTCTTCCCATGCCGGTAGTGCCGGAACAGTGACTGTAGTGGGATCGGTTCGATGGAGCTTACAGCTGCGGGACAGTCCCGGATTTGCACCGGGTTCCCTTTTAATCACCCCTATAAGGGTGAACCAAAAGCGACGCGAAGATACCTCCTTTTCCAATAATGCGAAAAAGGAAATATTTAAGTTGAGTGTATGTCTAAATTGCCGGGCTCGTTTTTTTCAAGACTCGAAGAGTTGGAGCAAGGCCTCGGTCCTCATCTCGTTGTCGGCGGATTGGAGCATGTGGTGCAGCATCTCCAATTCCTTTTCGGTGAGGAGTATCTGGCAAACGGATGAGGGAGTCGGCAAAAGAATGGCTTTTTTGTCGTCGCCGAATGGCACCAGGCTTTCCATCCGGTAGGTGACCAGGTCGGAGAGTGCTTTGAAGTCGACCGGGCTAAGGCAAAGCATCGTGGTTCCGAAACCTATCTGCACATGCCGGCATGCTGCGCATTGCAACACGTATCCTTCCTTGCCGGCGTATCTTGTTTTTAAATTACACATAATTTACATTTGAATGAGCGGGTCGCACCGAAAGTACCATAATGAGACGGTTTTCGCTATCGGGATCGGGAAAAGTGTTTTCGAGAACAGGAAAAAGGATGATTAATTTTAGCCCATTAAATAGATCGCCATGAAACTGATCATGTTACTTTTCGCCCTATTCACTTGTCCAACCGCCTGGTCGCAGGGAACGCCAAACAATGTACAGTTTTATAATGCCAGCGGACTCGCAGCCCCCAAGGGCTATTCACATACCGCCATCGTCGACCTCGGAAATTGTAAGATGGTGATCATCTCCGGCCAGGTGGCGCTCGACAAGCAGGGCAATCTTGTCGGCAAGGACAATATGGAGCAGCAGGCCGGGCAGGTCTTTCTGAATCTCAAGACCATTTTGGAGGAACTGCATGGCAGCATGGATGATATTGTGAAGCTGGGCTTTTTTATAACGGATGCTGGTCAGATCCAGGCTGTGCGCAGTGCAAGGGACAAATACATAAACGTCAACAATCCCCCGGCCAGCACATTGGTACAGGTGAGCAGGTTGTTTCGGCCCGATCTGATGATCGAGGTAGAGGCTACGGCGATCATCCCTAAACGATAAGAGGCCGTTCTGGCGCGGCTGTAGGCGATTCGGGTGCGGCGCCGGACGACGCGGGCACCGCTGGGGCCAGCTCTTCGACGGAGAGCCGCACCATTTGACCGGTTCGGGTAAAGGTAAAGATCACGACGGCCAGGGTGATGCATCCGCCCAGGAGGACGGCGGGTACGGTGCCCAGCAGGCTGGCCATCACGCCGGATTCGAAGTCGCCGATCTCGGCGGAGGAAGCGATGAACATGCCGTTTACCGCAGAGACGCGGCCGCGCATAGCCTCGGGTGTCAGCAACTGCAGCAGCGTACTGCGGATGAGGACGCTGATGCTGTCGAAGGCGCCCTGCCCGAAAAGGAAGATCAGTGACAGGATAAAATTTCCCGAGAAACCGAAACCCACGATACAGACGCCGAAGCCACCCGCGGCGATCAGCAGGTTGCGCCAGGGCCGGTGCATGACCGGCAGCCTTGCTGCGGCGAGCATCGTGAGGACGGCGCCCGCTGACATCACCATCCGCATGATCCCCAGCCCCCCCGCCCCCACTTTCAGAATATCCAGGGCATAGACGGGCAGCAATGCCGAGACCCCGCCGAAGAAGACGCTGAACAGGTCCAGGTTCATCGCGTACAACAACGGTTTGGTGTGCAAGACAAAGCGCAGGCCGGCGAGAATGCTCTCACGAAAATTGTGGTCTTGCGAGGCCATGGGCGGAGCGGCGCGAAGCCGCGTCACGAGAAGCAGCGATGACAGGAGCAGCAGACTGATAACGAAGAAAGACAGGCTGATACCGCTCAGGCCCGGATAAATGTTGTTCGCGAAGGCGTACCCAAAGCCGGCGACCAGCGGCCCCGTTATGGAAGCCAGCTGCCAGCTCAGGTTGTTCCAGGAAGCAGCATTGGCGTACTCGTCCCGCGGGACGCTGCGGCTGTAGATGGCGAAGAGGGCGGGTTCGTAGAAGGCCCGGGCGAAACCACTGATGAAGAGCAGCGCATAAATAATGTAGGTTATCTGGTGGGCACCCAGCATCGCGAGCGCAATGGCAAACAAGGCGGTGTTGGCCATCAGGAGCAGCCTGCGATTCTCGCTTTTATCGGTGATATAGCCGCCATACATGGCCATACCGATCGCGGGGATCACTTCGCTTAACCCGATGAACGCGATGGCCATCTTGCTGTGGGTGAGCTGGTACACATAAAAGCCGAGTACCGTGGTCTGCCACTGGGCCGCAAAGCTAAGCAGGAAGCGGATCCCGAGGTAACGACGGAACTCCTTGTGGCGCAAGGCGCTACCGGATTGTTTGAATGTTGTCATACGATTTCGCTAAATTAGTGGAGATGGATTCCCGTTGTCAACGGGAAAAGAACATTCATCAACGCAAAAGGAAATCATATGGAACAGCAGGAGGACTTGCATGAGGGTCCGGGCTACCGGATCCATAGGCATGAACTGCGGCTGGAGCAGATCGGCCTGAAATGGGGTACCTACAGCAACGAAGCCGAAAAGGTGATCCGCATTCAACCGAAAAAGGCCAGCATCGTGTCGCATTACCGGCTGGTAGACGAGACCAGGGACGAACTTTTTGGGGAAAAACAGTTCGTGATCTTTCGCGAGGCGCAAGAAGCCTATGAGATCCGGCTATCGCCGACGAAGGATAAGCCGCGGAAGTATTTTGAGCTTTCGCTGGACGAGGACTTTTTTTACGAACTCGGAACGACAGACAGCCGCTTTCTCGATCGTTTTCATCGGTACTCCGCCGTCGAAACATCGCATTACGATTTTATCGCCGGGATGACGACAGCCATGAAGGGTGTGATCGCCGATATACAACAGACGCCGTTCACCGGAAAGTTGCAGGAGGTTTGGCTGGAGTCGAAGGCCATGGAGCTCTTTTTATTGCAGGTCAAACAGCTGGATCGGGAGCGGTCCGCAGCAAGGCCGGCCCTGTCACTGGCGGATATCGAACGGCTTTATTTTATCCGGCAGGAGATGGAGTTGCACTGGGACATGCCCTGGTCGATCGCGGCGCTCGCCCGCAAGGCGGGTATCAATCAACAGAAATTAAAGACTGGATTTCTTGCCTTATTCGGCACGACCGTGTTTGGCCACCTGATCGACGTGCGGATGCGGGAGGCGAGGCGAATGCTCGAGGACGAAAAACTATACGTAGGTGAAGTGGCCGAGCGCCTGGGCTATAAACACCCCCACCATTTTACCGCGGCGTTCCGCAAAAAATTCAATGTATTACCGGGAGAGCTAAGGAGGTGAGACCTTCAGTTCATAAGCCCGCATGGGCTGATCATTGACAGCCACCAGCAACACCCGCCGTCCCCCGGAGCGAATAAGCTTCAGATCGCGCACGTCGCCATCGAGGACAAGGCCCGCGGCGGTCGGCCGCACAGGCGTAAAACCGCCGTGACCGTCGCCCAGCAGCAACAGACCATAGGAAGCGTCATAACGGCCCGCTATAACTGCGGACTGGTATTCGTTGCCCGCGAGGATGAGATCCGGGATGCCGTCCCCATTGACATCCGTGCAGACCACGGCATTAACGGGTGCGATCTGCGCCATCGCCGGAAAGGCATGGAAGACGAATCCGCCCTTTCCATCGCCCTTGAAATAGCCGCTGCGGGTCTCTTTACAATCGAGGACCAGGGCATCCTTCATCATATCCGGCGTAAAGATGTCGTCCATACCGGCCCCGGCGTAACCCGCGTTGCTTTCGTAGCGCTTTTTTATCGAAGGCATTTGCCGGGCCCAGGCGTCGCGGGAGATGCCCGGCGACAGGCGGTATACGCCCTCATCGTCCTTGAGCCAATAGCAAAAGATCGGATCGATGCTCCCATTCCCGTCAAAATCCTTCGCGACGAGCTCGGCGGGCCGCGTAGCGTTGATGTGAAAAGGGTTGTTAAGCCCGAGGTTGCCGGCGACGATATCGGGATGGCCGTCGTGGTCAACGTCCGCTACGAGTAATGTACGCCAAAACCCTGCGCTCCCACCGAGCCCGCTCTTGCCCGTGATCTCGGTAAGGGTGCGGCCGTTGTTGTGAAAAATTCTAATGGGCATCCAATCGCCCGTAACAATGAGATCAGGCCGGCCATCGTTGTCGATGTCGGCCCAGACCGCGGCATTGACCATGCCGATATTCCGAAGGGCGGGACAGACCGTATCCGTGACATCGGTAAAATGCCCGTGATCATTACGGAGGATATAGCTAACGGGTGCCTGGGGATACGAACCCAAAGAAAGGCGGCCGCCAATAAAGATATCGGAATCCCCATCACCGTCGATGTCAGCTACCGCCACGGCTTTTGCCAGGGTCCGTACGGCCGGCGGAAAGGCCATGCTGTCGAGGCGAAAATTCCCTCTGCCATCGTTGAGAAAGAGCCGGGGCCGGTAGAAGGCGCTATGGTCGTCGAATTCGCTGCTGCCGCCGACGACCAGCAGGTCAGGGTGTCCGTCGCCATTGGCGTCGAAGAGGACGCTTTGCATATCCTCCTCGTATTTGAAGCCGCTGACCAGATCCCTACCAGTGAACCCTCCAGTCTTATTCCCCATAAACACCTTGCCGGATTGTTTGAAGGCGCCGCCGACGAAAAAGTCTTCGAGCCCGTCGCCATCGATATCGCCCGTGCTGATGAAGGGGCCCTCCTGCGAATATTTTTGCAGGAGCAGTGGCTGGAACTGGTAGTCGAAAAAAAACGTCTCCCTGTGGTGGAAATCCACCCCCAGTTGCGCCGTCACGTCCTTAAAGTATTCGCCGGCCTCCGGGGCGGCGGCGGGATCGTCCATCAACGCGTCTGCATGCCGCAAAACAAGGATCGTGTCCATGGGCGGCCTCGTCAAAGTCTGCATCTTTCCGTCGGGCCAGGTGATATCCAGCGAATCGAGCACGGCCTGCCCACAGCCGAAGTGCAGGCGGTTGTCCACAGATGACAGGTAGCCGCGGACCGGATATTGGGCGACGGTCTGGGTGAGGCCCCGGCTGTAGGCGTGTACGAGGGCGCCGATGCCGTCGGGATTGCCACCGTCGCCGGCCAGCCGAAGAGTAAGCCAATGATTGGGGCGGGAGTCGTTCCGCATCACGAAGGCCTCGCCGTTGATATTGTTCGTGACGATATCGAGGTCGCCGTCGTTGTCGAGGTCGGCGTAGACGGCGCCGTTGGAGATGGAGGCCGTGGTGATACCGCCCTCCGCAGAGACGTCTTCGAAGGACAGACCGTCCTTGTTCCGGTACAAATAACTGCGGAGCGTCGGCGTCCCGAGGGCCGTCAGGCGGTCCATGAATTTGCGCCGCTGGCCTGGCTCATTCTCGGGGATGCCCGTCTCCAAAACGGTGTTGTGAACGTATTCGAGAAAGTCAGTATTGGTGGGGTCGCGACCCAGCCCGTTGGTAATATGTACGTCCTTCCAGCCATCGTTGTCGAAGTCGGCGATCAGGACGCTCCAGGACCAATCGGTCTCGGCAAGGCCGGCCATTTCACCGATCTCGCTAAAAAACGGAATGGCCACCCCCACCCCGGCTCCAACCCCCCGACGCGCCGCCGCACCCACCCCCCGACCTCCGGGCCGGTTCCCAACATTGAGCTGCAGCATATTGTGGACATACTGCGGCTCATAGCCCTTATCCATTTCAGCCTGATGACGCTGCTCGCTGAGAAAGGAATACATCGTTTTTTTTCTTTCGCTCGTCTCGGGCTGCATATCTAAGGTGATGATATCCGGCAACCCATCATTATTGAGGTCGGCGGCATCGACACCCATACTCGAATAGCTCTGGTGACCAAGTGCTGCGCCAATGCCATTAAAGAACCCGCCATGCCCGTTATTTATCCACAACAGATCATTCCGGATATAGTCATTGGCAACATAGATGTCCGGATAGCCGTCGCCGTTGAAATCACCCACCACCACCCCCAGCCCGTTGCCATCCTCGACGATGCCCACCTGCCGCGAGACGTCCCTGAAAACCGGGTGAGTACCGCCGGGCGGAATACCTTCATTGTGATAGAGCTTGTCGCCTGCGCTGGCATTGCTGTCCACGATGCGGTCGCGGATATTGTTGGGAAAAGGCTCGTCGAGGGTGTGGTTCAATAAATACATATCCAGCCTGCCATCTTTGTCATAGTCAAAGAAAACAGCCTGCGTAGAATACGAAGAATCATCGAGCCCATATTCCGCCGCCTGCTCCTTGAACGTGAGATCATGCTGATTGATAAAGAGCAGGTGCCGCCGGCGCGCCCCCGGAACCTTCCCGCTAACACACACATAGATATCCGGCCACCCATCCCCATTGATATCCACGACGCTCACCCCCGTACACCAACGGTCGGTCCCCACACCAGCAGACGCGGTGATGTCCTCGAAGCGCATATTCCCCTTATTGAGATAGAGCCGTGACGACACCTGGTTGCCGGCAAAAAAAAGATCGGGCAGACCATCGCGGTTAAAATCCCCCACCCCCACTCCGCCGCCCATATAGGCGTATTCATTCACAAACGTATTGACCGAATCGTTCTCAGTGATGGTGTTGGCGAACTTGATCCCAGTGGAAGAAGCGGGAAGCAGGGTAAAATGGATGCCCCCCCGCTTGTCGGGCTGCCTGCACGAAAAGACGGCAAGAAGAAGAGCCCATATCAAAACAGACCGGCGCATTACTTGTGGTCCGCCACGAGATAGATGACGCTCATGGCGGGCACGGCTATTTTTATCGTTCCGCTAAGGGTTGCCCCATAGGGTTTTATGGATGCATAATTCAGGGGGCCGCCCGTCGGCGTCGCCGGGCCGATCCCATTGACATACACCTGGCTGGAGAAGGGCGTATTATCGCTGCCGCCGGTAAGGATATACCAATGATATCGGGAGCCCGCGGGAAAATGCTGGAAGTCGATGGATACGACGTGGTTGATGGCGCCGGAATTGATGACGATGGTACCGGCCTGGCCGGAACTAAAAGTGGACGAGTAGGTGGTCAGATCTCCGTTCACCCGTTTCAACGAGTCGGCGACCATACGATCTCCAAAGCATTTCTGAAAATAATACATGTAATAGAATGCCGGACGCGGGTTCCAAAGCGGTGCCCCGGGCTCGTCGCCAATGTTGAACATGCCCTGGTCATCGCCATTGGCGTAGGCGTTGGCCAGATCCCAGCGGCTTGCTTCGCCGTATTGGTTACGGATAAAGGAGCCTAGGGTGAGGGCGGCGTGCATGCCCGCGATATAGGAAGTGTTTTGTTTGGAGCCGGTCGCCTGGATGTTCCACTCGGTCATGGCAACGGGTTTTGCGGCCACGCCTGCACCCTGCCATTGTTGTTTCAGGTATGACATGTCGGTCGGCGCCTCCGTCGTTCCGGTGGACAGGATCTGCGAGACCGTAGAGTTCGTGTTATAGGCGGTAAAGTAGTCGTGGATAATGAAATAGTCCGCGCCATTGCCGACACCCCCAAGGACGCCCTGGTTCCAGGTCTGAACGGTGTTATCGTCATAAGAAGCGGGTGGAGTCTCATACAACGTCGCACCGATATAGATCGTCGCGCCGGTCTGCTGGGCAGCGGCACGCATCGAATCGGCAAAGACGCCGACGTGTTGGGCATAGAGGGCGCCCGTCACTACGGCCGGCTGGCCATCCTGGTTTTTTGTCTGGTCGATGAGATAGCCCGCTTCCCAATTGCCATAGGTCTCGTTGCCGATCTCCCAAAACTTCGTTCGCCCATTGTCGTAACGAACCCAGTCGGCCGCCAAATGCGCTGCGGCGGCGACGGGATTCACCCCCGTCCCATATCGTGCATAACCATAGTTGATGGTAATGATGCCCGTGCTATTCGTAGAGGCCAGCAGACTGTAATAATTGTCCAGGCTAAAGGTCCAGCTCTGGGTGTTGCCGCCATACCAGGCGCCAAGCGGCCCCAACACACCACTTGAATTAAGGATGCTATCTGGCGCATCGGCCGGCGCCGGGTTCGTAGCCGTCCCATTCCAAAAATAGACATCACTCACGCTGCCCGCCGGGGCGCGGATAATATTCGGCGAAAGATCCTTGATGTACTGCATGAGGTTGGCCTGCGTAACGATCTGTCCCATCCAGAGGTTGGAATTGTTGCCAAAGAGATCCGGCGGGGTCTTGACGATCACGTTGTCGAGGTTGATGGTCAGGGAATCGGTCACCGCCAGCGTCGTCGGGGTAGCGGTGGTATCGCCGGGCAGGGACAGGGTCCTGGCCGCCCACGCATTGCCGAAGAACCCGATGGTGGCCGCGAGGGGCGGATCAGTAGGGCTATACGTCGAATCGACGGTCGAGGTCTTGGTCGTAGTCCCGCCTCCGCTGTTTGCGGAGTTGGCAGCTTTCTTGCAAGCGGCTGCACTTATGAGTAAAGTGCAGCCGATGATGGTCCATGGCTTCATATGGTATTACATTTATTGTCCCTGTACGATGCGCACATTGTCGATGGCCACGTTGATGCCGTTCGCCACCGAAACGGACGACGACTGGTCATTGGTGATCATAAAACACAAAGAAGTATAGGCATAGTCACTAAAATGAACGGCCGGAGCACCGGTTGCCGTCCAGGACGTTTGCCAGAACTGGTTGCCCGAAATAAATTGAGTAAGCGGGATGGTGACCGTCTGCCAGCCCTGTGGCTGATAGACACCTCCAGGCGCGCCTTGCCAGGGTGCATAGCGGGCGGTGTAGCTGCTCCAGTCATACCAGTCGCCGACGGCAATCCAGATCTCGCCGCCCTTCCAGGCGTTGGCGACGTAGATCTCGAATTTAACGTAGTAATTGGCGATGGAAGCCCCCGTGTTGCTCACCCAGGGGTTATCATTCAACTGAAGGTTACCCGGGTTGGCTTCGGAAGTCGGTCCGGCGTTGGCCCCGAGGATTCCCCCCTGCTTCAAGACCCCTACCCCATTGGTAGCGCCGGGATAACTGGTTGCAGCAGCGGCCGCATCTGCATAGGCGCCGGTCCAGTTCACCCAGCCGGTATAGCCCGTGCTCGATTGCGTTGAGAAGTCGCTGAGATAACCGGGCGAGAAAGGAGCCAGATAAGAGTCGAAGAGCTGCCCCCCCACACCGGAGCTTGCCCCCTTGAGCCGCAGCGAGTCCGTAGTCGTAATACCCGCGGGCACCGTTACTGTCAATTGGTTGACACTGTTGGTCACGAGATTGGCACCTTGGATGCCGCCCGGGAAGATGACTTGCTGGATCCCGATAAAATTATGCCCATTTATAACAATGGTCGTCCCGGCCGTGGCATTCTCATTGGAGATGGAGAGGATCGTCGCCGGTGGCGGATAAGCGAAGCTGGCGACGCCAAACGTGCAATAGACCCTGACGGAATCCGCCGTAGGCGCACCCGCCGGGATGACGGCTGTGATCAACTGCTCGTTGGTATCGACCACGAAAGAAGGCGAGCTGTCCGCACCGGGAACCGGGAACGTGATCTTTTGCACGCCGACCAGGTTGGCGCCGGTGATGATAAGATTGCCGCCTGTGCTGTCGATGGCTATACCCGTGATCACCGGCGCATTCAGGACGATGTGAAAGGTATAGCTGGTCGATCCATGATTGGTGATGATGCGGATCAAACTGGACACGCCGGGATTCGTGGCGGCCGTTTTCGCGCCGCTGGGAATGTTGATGATGATATTGTTATTGGTGACATAGACCGGATTGAACGCCGCAATGCTGTCATTAAAATACACGGCTTGCAACCCGCTAAAACCGGAGCCCTGGATGACGACCAGGTTTCCGGGTAAGGCCTGGTCGAATAGGCTGTCCTTTTCCGCCGGAGTAACGCTCCTGACACCCGTAACGGTAGGCGGACCACTGTTCGAATTTTTCTTGCAGGCGAATTGCACGAGGCCCGCTATAACAAGGAGGAGGATGAATGTTCTTTTCATATAGTCTTTTTTATTTCGCCATCAATATTTCACCAGGTTAAAGTTGAAGGGCACAGGAGCCTGCTGAAGGATCGGCGCCACGAGGTCTTCGGATTCGGGATAAGGCAGATCGGCCGTCTGTTGGGTGATCGTGTAGCTCAGCGTACCAGGGTAGCCGTTGGACCCAAAAAAGGTGATAAAGGGATTGCCGCCATTATAGGTGATATTATAGGTACCCCGGTTTTGGTTGGTGAAATACAGCAGCGCATCGTTGGGGTCGAAATAATACCAGGTCTTCCAGTCGTAAAAGGCATGGCCTTCGAAAGCGAATTCCACTTTTCTTTCTAACAACAGATCGGAATAGGAGATGGAGGTCTTGGTATAAGCGCCCGCACGCGAGCGGACCAGGTTGTAATATTTGATCGCTTCCGGATCGGAAGTGGTCCCGCCATTACCCAGGATGGCATCGGCATAGACCAGGTACACATCCGCCAGGCGGAAGACATAGGTGCTCAAATTCTCGTTCTGAGATCCGCCGAGCCCGCCATTGTCCGCCGGCGATCCGATCACGTACTTTTTAACATACGCATGGTCGTTGCCATAGCCGTTGCCCTGCTGGCCGGGAGCGGTAATACCGGCATTGTTAAAGAGTGTGCTGTCCACGCGCCAGCCGCCGCCGACCTGGTTGATATCGGGATAGACATCGTTTGGCATGAATACGGTCGCCCGGCGCCGCATCGTATCCGCACTGTTCGCTGGGTCGAAATAATAGGCCATCAGGCTCGCCGAACCACCGAAGGCTGCCCCCCAACCATCGCCGGTCTGGGTGATCAGCGTGCTATAGGCAAGGTTGGCCTGCATATGATTTTGCACGAACCATTGGCCCGTTGGTACCCAGAGCAGGGCGAAGAGACACTCGGGCGGAACCGTCGAGCCGCTGAAACTCTTGCTGGTGAAGAGGTCATAGTAGCTGGGATCAAGCGAAAGACCGCTGTTATTGCAGACGTCGCCGGCATACATCTTAGCGCTGTCGAGATCGTTCTGGTTACGGCTCCCGCCTGACCCGGTGAGACCCGAGCGGACAAGGTAGGCGCGGGCAAGCATTCCTTCGGCGCTCCACTTGGTAACGCGGGCAGGCTGCGCGGGTGTGGATGGCAGGTTGTTCATGGCCCATTGGAGGTCGTTGATCATGAACTGCCACGCGTCGGTGAGGTTGTTGCGGCGGATCGAGGTGTCGCCGATCTGCGCATTGTTGTCATAAATGATCGGCACGGCGCCCCAGATCAGCGCTAAATAGTAGTAGGCCGCCGCACGCTGAAAATAGCATTCGGCCAATCCCTGGTTCTTACCCGTCGTGCTCGCACCGGCACCCGCGTTCTTGATATTATAAGCTACGATATTGGCGTTGGCGACGACGGACCAGAGCGCCTGGTAGGCGCTCTCGAGCGCGCCCGACGGATCGGTTGCCGACACCGAAAAGTTTAGATACGCCCCCCTGCCATTGTAATTGTCACAGGTGCTGTTGCCGCCCATAACGTCCCCAATGTACTGCAAAGACGACCCGTTGTAACCGCCCCAGGAACCGTTGTAGAGGCCGCCCGTGCCTTCGAGGATCTCGGCGTCCGATTGATAAAAGGTACCCGAGGTCGGGGAAGCGATGGGGGGACGGTTCAGGAAATCCTTTTTGCATCCCGGGGCGATGGTGAGCAGCAGGAGGGCTGAGATGGCAAATTTTATTATTCGTTTCATTGCTGAAAATTTTCGCGTTAGAATTAAAAATTCAGAGACAAGCTAAAGGTGTAGGACCTGGTCTGGGGATAGCGCCCCTCGTCCATGCCTACGATGTTGAACCCGCCATAAGTATACATCCCCACTTCGGGGTCGTAACCGGTGTATTTGGTGACGGTGAAGACGTTTTGCACCTGGAAGGTGGCCACGACCCCGCGCAGCACATGCGTCGGCGCCAGGTATTTTGCCGGAACCCGGTAGCTCAGCCGCGCGTTCTTTAGCTTCATGTAGCTGCCGCTCTCGACATCCCATTGCGTCAGGCGGGCACTGCCATTGGCGTCGGCCGCAGTGGGACGGGGGATCTTGTAGCCGGGATTTGTCAGGGTCGCGGTCAAGGCGTCGGACGCATTGATGCTGCTGGGCACCGCGAAGTTGACGTCGGTCTTCCAGTGGTTGGCATAGGGGCCCGTGCCAAGCGGCAAATACTCGTTCTCATAACGGGTCATGTTGAGGATCTTATTGCCGTAGACGCCCGTAAAGAAGAGATTGAGTTCGAAACCCTTGTAGTCGAAGCTGGTATTGAAGTTATAGGTAAACTTCGGCCAGGGGTTGCCGATGATGGTGCGGTCGTTGTTATCGATGACGCCGTCTCCGTTGATGTCCCTGAATTTTACGTCGCCGACCCAGGAACCCTGCGCGGGGTCGATGGTCTTGACGCCGTTGGAGGTCTGGATGGCCCATCCGGCGATATCCTTGTAGTTCTGGAACAGTCCGTCGGCAATGTACCCCGTGATCATGCTCAGCGGCTGGCCGACCTTCGTGAGGAACTCCGCCTGCCGGCTGTTGTTGTAAGAATAGTACTGGGTATAGATCGGGGCGTACAATTTGGTGACCTTGTTGCGGTCGATCGAGAAATTGACGCCGGTCTTCCACTGGAAGTCCTTTGTATTGATGTCGACCGTATTAATGGTCAGGCCGAGGCCCTTATTCGTCATGCCGCCATAGTTCTCGATGGGCCAGCTGAGCTGACCGCCGTAGCCGCCGCTGAGATAACCACCCAGGTAACTGGGGCCCGAAGCAGGCAGGATGAGGTTGGTGATGGTCTTTCGGTAGGCATCTGCAACCACTTCCACGCGATTGTTGAAGAGGTGGGCGTCAAGGCCGATGTTGCCGGATTTATCCTGCTCCCATTTGAGATCGGCATTGGGATAGTTGCCGGGCAGGAAGCCGCCGCCCCAGACGGTGGAGGTGGCATAGAGGTTGGAATAGATGGCGCCGCCCGAACCGGCATTCCCCGAGATGCCATATTCCCCCCGGATCTTCAGGTCATTGAGCCAGGCGATGTCCTGCATGAATTTTTCGTCGGAGATCTTCCAGGCTGCCGACGCCGCGGGGAATGTACCCCATCGGTTATTGGGCCCGAAATTGGAGCTGCCGTCACGCCGCACGACCAGCTGTGCGATATACTTGTTGTCGTAAGTGTAATTGCCGCGGGCAAAATAGGATTCCTGCGAACCGTCGCCGCGTGAACTGGTAGGCAGGGAGATCACGGAACTGATGACGCTCAACTCCTGCACGGTGTTGGTCGTATAGCCCTGGCCGTTGGCAGAGAGGCTTTGATAGGCATATTGCTGGCCCTCGTGACCGGCCATCACGGACATATTGTGCTTGCCGAAGGTCCGGTCATACTGGACGCGGGTATTCAGGGAGGCCCAGTAGTTATTGGCACTGGAACGGCTGCCGGTGGTGTTGGGGTTGGTGTAGGCCCCGATAGTATAGGAAGGGTTAAAGGTATAGCCCTGCCCGAAAGTGTAGTTGCCATTTCCTTCGGTGTGCCAGGTCAGGCCCTTGAAGGGGGTGATATCGATATTGAGACCGCCGATCGCACCGAAGGAGGTGTTATAGTTATTATCCAATTTCGCGACCGCGATCGGGTTGGTATTGCTATACTGCACCTGGGCAGCGTCGGGGCCGCCGAAAGTCCCATCGGGATTGTAGGCGGCGATCGTCGGGTTTTGGGTGAGGGCCTGGTTGACGATCTCGCCCTGGAAGACGTTGACCTTTTCCTTTGTGCCGAAGAGGCTGAGGTTGGTGCTGAACTTCAGCCATTTGGTCGCCTGGTTGGTAAGGTTGAACCGGGTCGAGGCGCGCTCGAAACCGGAGCCGATGGCGATCCCGTTCTGGTTGAGGTAGTCGGCCGAGAAATAGAAGGTGGTCTTGTCGGTGCCGCCGCTGATGCCCAGGGAATGTTTTTGCATCCAGGTATTCTGGAAGAGGGCGTGCTGCCAGTCGGTACCCGGGCCAAGTATGCTGGGGTCGCTGAGCTCACTTGGCTCTGCGGGGACCAGGCCGAGGTTCTCCAATTTTTGCACATAAACGGCGTATTCCGGCAGGTTCATGACGGGTTGATCCTTCGGTCTGTCCTGCAGACTTTGCAATTCGGTGGCCGCAACGCGGGTGTTGCCGGCCTTTCCCTGTTTGGTGGTGATCATCAGGACGCCGTTGGCGCCTGCCGCGCCATAGATGGAGGTGGCGGCGGGCCCTTCCAATACGTTGATGGATTCGATATCGTCGGGGTTTAAACCCTGGAGCTCATTGGCCGAGTTGGGGGTCGAATTATACTGGCCGCCCGTGGGAGTGCTGGGCCTGATCTGCACCCCGTCGATGACATAGAGGGGCTGGTAGTTCCCCGTTACCGTACTGATGCCGCGGATGATCACCGAGGCGCCTGCGCCGGGTTCGCCGCTGGTCTGCTGCACGTAGACGTTGGCGGCCTTACCCTGAAGCGCTTCATCAAGCGTGACATTCACGGTCTTCTCGAGGTCGGCGTTGGAGATCGTGCCCACGGCGGAGCTGAGGTCGGACTTTTTCATCCGCCCATAACCCACGACGATGACATCATTCATGTTGTTGTAGTCCTGGACGAGCTCGATCGTCAGGGTAGTGGCATTGCCGACCTTTACCTCTTTGTTGGCATAGCCCACATTGGTGACGACCAGGATCTCGTTTGGCGCGGCCACGATGGTAAAGGCGCCTTCGGCGTCGGCCTGGACGAAGTTCCGGGTTCCTTTTACTGTGATGGAGGCGCCGGGAATGGCGGCGCCGTTGCTTTGGGCGGTGATCTTACCGGTGATGTGGCGGGCGGCCGGAGGCTGGGCAGCGAGGGGGCCAAAAAAGAATAGGGCGGCCAGCAGTCCCATGAGTGCCCTCAAACGGAGCATACTTAGTTTTTTCATACTTAAGCAGTTAATGCAATCGGTTTTATTTTCGGGATAAAAGTAGCCCGTTTGGGTTTTGTTAATGGGTATGAAATCGGTTTAAAAGGGTATGGAAATGTTTAAAAAAGCAGTATTTTCAGGTATCACTTGCCATGTGAACGATTATGAAGCCCAGAAAGAACCTGCTGCTGTTACTGCTTTGCGTAGCCATAACGAGGCTATCCGCGCAACCCGAAGATGTTGTCTTCTCCCATGTCGATGTAGGGTCCGGCATGTCCAACAACCATATCACCTCTATATATAAGGACTCACGCGGGTTCATGTGGTTTGGCACCGTCAGCGGTCTGAACCGGTATGACGGATACCAGTTCCGGGTGTTCCGGCACGATGGTCATGACCCGCATTCCATTCCCGACAATTATATCGAGCAGATCTTCGAAGGCCCGGAGGGAAAAATGTGGGTGGAGTCGAGAAAGGGGCGTTTTACCGTTTACGACCGGGCGCTGGATCGTTTCGATCCGGACTTTCCGTTGAACCTGCAAAAGCTGGGTCTGCCTGAGCTGGATTATCAATTGGTGACCGTGACCCCCTCCATAAAGGGGTACTGGTTTGTTTGCCGGGACAGCGGACTCTTTCATTATTCGCCAGGCGGAAAGATCACTGCCATCCGGCCCGGGGTCGGCCGGGTCGGGGCGGCACCTTCGACAGGCGGAGCCCTTACCCCCACCCCCATCGGCATAGCTCGTGAAGACGGGCTGGGGAATTGCTGGATCATCCATATGAACGGCCTGCTGGAAGAGATCGACGGCAACACCCACAAGGTGGTGTTCCGCAGCGAGGCCCTGCTCCGCGAATTCCATGTACCGGCCGATGTCTTCGGACTTTTTATAGATGCACAAAATGACCTTTGGATCTACTCGAATGGGGTGTTCAAGGGTGTTTTTTATTTTCATCCCCCGACCCGGGAGTTCCGGCACCTGGCGCAGGACGCGGGAGAAAAAAGGCTCAACAGCAATATCGTGCAGGGCGTCCTTCAGGACCGCAAGGGGAAGATCTGGCTGGCCACGGATCACGGCGGTGCGGACATCGTCGACAAACGCGATATGTCGGTAAAATTCGTTGCGCATATCCAGGACGACAACAAGAGCATCGCCGAGAACAGCATCACCTCTCTTTTCCGCGACGATGCCGGCACCGTCTGGCTGGGAACCTATAAGAGCGGCATCAGCTATTACCACCAGGACGATATCAAATTCCCGCAATACCGGCATGAACCCGACCATCCCGGCACGCTGAGCTTTGACGACGTCAACAATTTCGTGGAGGACGGGGCCGGTAATATCTGGATCGCCGCCAACGGTGGGGGATTGATCTTTTTCGATCGGAAGAAGAACAGCTTCCGGCAATGGCTGCATGACCCGCATGATCCGAACAGCATCTGCAGCAATATCCTCGTCAGCCTCCTGGTGGACCATGAAGGGAAACTCTGGATCGGCACTTATTTTGGGGGCCTTGACTGCTTCGACGGCAAGACCTTTACGCATTTCCGGCACCGCGATGACGACCCCGGCAGCCTGGCCGATGACAGGGTCATGTGTCTCTGTGAGGACGCCGAAAGACAGCTCTGGGTCGGTACCCTCGCGGCAGGGATGGACCGGCTGGACAGGAGACGGAAGGTCTTCTACCATTACCGCAGCGGTCTCCTGCCCCAGTCGCTCCATAATGACTATATATCCTCCATTATCACCGATGCCCACGATAACCTGTGGATCGCCATGGGCTATGGCATCGACATGCTCGATAAACACACGGGTGTCTTCAATCATTTTAGTGTCCAGTATTCGCAGCTAAGCTCCGACAACGTGACCTGGCTCTTCATGGACAGCCAGCAGCGGCTCTGGGCGGCCACACGTGAAGGGCTGGATGTACTGAATCCCGACGGCAAGACTTTTCAATCCTTTACCACGGAGGACGGGTTGCCCGACAATACCATCCGCGATATATTGGAGGACAAGGAGCACCGGCTTTGGGTGAGCACACCCAACGGACTGTCGAAGATCACGGTCTTTCCATCCAGGGACCGCGCGAGCCTGCATATCCGCTGTCATAATTTCCGGGAACAGGATGGTCTGCAGGCCCGGGAGTTCAATGAGCGGGCCGGGCTGGCGACCAGGGACGGCTTGTTCCTGTTTGGCGGGCCCAACGGGTTCAATATCTTCCGGCCGGAGGAGATTGCGCCTGAGCGGAAGGCGCCGCCCATCGTTTTGACGGGGCTGGATGTCTTTGACAAGGTGGTGCATGTGGGTGATACCACGAGCGGGCATGTGATCCTGGAAAAGGCGCTTACCGAGACGAAGAGTATCACCTTGCACCACCGGGATAATGTCTTCAGCATCGAATTCGCCTCGCTGGGTTATATCCCCAATACAAACAACAAATACGTGTACACGCTGGAGGGGTTCAGCCCCAACTGGATGATCGCGGATAACAAGAGCCGCAAGGCTACCTATACCAATCTGGATGCCGGCGAATATGTGTTCCGGGTGCGGGCCACGGATGAGGACGGGCAATGGTATGGCCATCCCGCTTCGCTTAGGATCATCATCCTGCCGCCCTGGTGGAAGACTAACTGGGCCTATGCGGTCTATTTTCTGCTGCTGGCTTTTAGCCTTTGGTTCGCACGGCGGATGGTGGTGCAGCGGGCCAGAATGCGTTTTGCACTCGAGCATGAGCGGCGCGAGACGCGGCGGATGCACGAGATGGACCTGATGAAGATCCGCTTCTTTACCAATATGAGCCATGAACTGCGGACGCCGTTGTCACTGATCCTTGCGCCTGTGGACAAATTGCTGAGCCGGCCTTCGTCTTCGTCCGGCGATCCCCGGCAACAATACGAGATGATCCGGAGGAACGCGCGGCGGCTGCTGCACCTGGTGAACCAGTTGCTGGACTTTCGCAAGATGGAGGTCAATGAGCTGAAATTACATTTACGGGAAGGGGATGTCCTGAAGTTCGTGAAAGATATTTCCCTCTCCTTTGTGGACCTGGCCGAAAAAAAGAACATCCGATTCGAATACCAGGAGGACAGGAAAGCACTCATCACGCGGTTCGATCATGACAAGTTAGAGCGCATCCTGTTCAATCTGCTTTCCAATGCCTTCAAGTTCACGCCGGAGAACGGCGCCGTGCGCGTCGCGGTGGATACCGAGACCAGCCCCGCCGGGAACGGCTTACACCCTAACACGCCCGCACACCCCGAGACCCGCTTACACCCCAACACCCCCCCCGACCCAGAGATCCTTCTGCGCATAAGGATCATCGATACCGGTATCGGCATCGAGCCCGACAAACGGGCTCGCATCTTCGAACGGTTCTTTCAATCCGAAACACCGGATACGATCCTCAACCAGGGAAGCGGTATCGGGTTGTCGATCACGCAGGAATTCGTGAAGATGCACAACGGTACGCTGAGCGTCGAGAGCGAAGTCGATAAGGGCAGTTGTTTTACGGTGGCGCTGCCGTTCCGCGAAGTGCCTTTAACCGCAGCGCCGCAACCGCTGCCGTCCCCCGCACAGCCTTCATCGCCTGCCTCTCAGGCTTTGCTGCCAGCGCCCCTTTCATCCGCCGCGGATGGCCGCGTTCCCCAGGCGCCGGCGGGCGCCCCTACCCTGCTGATCGTGGAAGACAACGAAGACTTCCGCTTTTATCTGAAGGACAATCTCCGCGCCTATTATAAGATCGTAGAAGCCTCCGACGGCAAGGAAGGCTGGAAGAGGATATTGTCGACCCATCCCGATCTTGTAGTCAGCGATATTTCGATGCCGCATATGGATGGCATCGAGCTTTGCCGGAAGATGCGGCATGACGAGCGGACGCGGCAGATCCCGGTCATCCTGCTGACGGCGATGTCCGGCGAGCGGATCGAACTGCAGGGGCTGGAGACCGGCGCCACCGATTACATTGCCAAGCCATTCAACTTCGAGGTGCTGCTGTCTAAGATCCGGAATGTGTTGGCGTATAAGGAGGATGTACGGAAGACCTATCAGCGGCAGGTGCAGGCCAGTCCTTCGCCGGTGCAGGTGGACAGTGCCGACGACGTGTTCCTGCGGGAGGTGTTGGGGTATATTGAGAAGGAGATGGAGAACCCGGAGCTTTCAGTTGCTGAGCTGAGCACGCGGTTCCATGCGAGCAGGACCACGTTCTACAAGCGTTTGCTGCTCCTGACAGGGAAGACGCCGGTAGAGTTCGTGCGCCATATCCGGCTGCAGCGGGCGGCGGAGCTACTGGAAAAAAGCCAGTTCACGGTGGCCGAGGTCGCGTATACGGTTGGCTTCAACAATCCCAAATATTTTACGCAGTACTTTAAGGCAGAATTCGGCTGTATCCCATCGGCCTACCGGAAGGCAGGTCAGACCAAGGTCTGACCTGCCCTTATCCATGCTGGAGCACTGCCGCCTTACGCTTCAGGGTGATCACCGCCACCTCAGGCCATATCCCGATCCGCCCTTTTAAGCCCAGGAAACCAAATCCCCGGTTCACGTAAAGAAAGCGCCCTTTGTCCCGGTAAAGCCCGGCCCATTGCTTGTATACATATTTGATAGGACTCCACTTAAAGCCAAACAACTCGATGCCGAATTGCATGCCATGCGTATGCCCTGACAGGGTTAGGTGGATATGCTGGTGGTGATCGAACGTCACGGCTTCCCAGTGGCTGGGATCATGCGACATCAGGATCTTAAACGCATCATCGGCCACGTCCGACGCAGCCTTCTTTAAGTCGCCATATTTATGGAAGCCGCCCTTGCCCCAATTCTCGACGCCTAATAGCGTAATGGACTGGCCACCCTTTTGAAGGGTGATTGCCTCATCCAACAGCAGGCGAAAGCCGATCTCAGTGTGTACCTGTTTCAACCGGTTCAGGTTAGCGAGTTTAGCCTCGGGCGTCGCCCATTGCATGTAATCGCCATAATCATGATTCCCCAGCACCGAAAATTTTCCCATGGGTGCTTTCAACTCCGCAAAAGCGGATATCCATCTATCCATTTCAGATGCGCGGTTATTGACCAGGTCACCTGTGAACAGAATGACGTCGCTTTGCTGGGCGTTGACCAGGTCCAGCCCTTTTTGCACCCCGGCGGCATTGGTAAAGCTGCCTGAATGAACATCCGTTATCTGGGTGATGGTGAACCCATCAAACCCTTCGGGCAGGTCCGGGAAGAAGATCGTTTCGCGTCTTACCCGGTAAAAATGCCGCCCGCGCGTAATACCGAACAGCACGATGAGAAACAGTACGGCCGCCGTGCCCAGCGTCAGCTCGCTGACCCAGAGCGCCCTCGGCGGAAACCCGCGAAACAGCCGGGTAATATCTTCCACCAGCAAAAATGGCAGCGAAAACAAACGGGGAATGAATGCCAACAGCATAAGTCCCATCAGCCAGCCGATCAGCGTTTGCTGCAGGCGTGAGCCGCGTGGCACAAAGATCACAGCGACTATACCGCTCATTATCACCAGGTCGATGAGCCAGTATATCCATACAATCGTACCGGAATGTACAAGGCCTTGCACGGCCTGATAAAAATAGAGATCGGTCCCAAGCCAGAGGAGGATGATCAGCAGGAGTCTTTTTGCCATTTATAAAGGTAGACGATCGAAAGCCGAAAATATGCTAAAAATAACAAGAAAAACTATCATTATTTTTTCCTAATGCAGCGGGGGTTGAGGCGTGAGGGCCTGCCCGCCTGGCATCGCCACATAGCCTAACGCGGCGATGTCGGCAGGGTCTTTTACGCCGTGGGTCTTGCCTGCCGTCAGGACATAGATGCTGTCGGCAATGCCTACCACGTGATGGTACAAATGGTCGGTGATGAGGAAACCCTTGCGTTTTTTTTCTTCGAGCAACAATTCGGTAACCCTCTCGATCTGTATCGGCATCAGATGCGTAAAGGGCTCATCCAGCATAGCGAAAGGACCAGGCGTGCAAATGATCAGATACGTCTCCACGAAACGGGCCTCTCCACCCGACAATTCCTTTAATTTGAGGTGGTGCCAGCCCTGGAATTCCGGAAAGCGTTTTTCGAAATCCGCATAGTCAACCCGGAAATCGTCGAAGAGCCGCTTCAATCTCAGCGAACCAGGGATAAAATCGGACTGCGGCAGATAACTCAAATTCCGATGGCTCCCAAAAGCCGCCTTCATCAGCCTCGATTTGCCAGAACCGTTACGACCCAGCAGACCCGTGATCCTGCCGATCGAAACAGTGAGCCCGTCCAGGTGGAGTTCGGTGGTCATGTGACGGGATTTATTCGGGTGAGTAGTAAAATATACAAGGCGATGTCAAAAGCGAATGTCGCCGACCATAGCATCCATTTCGTTATTCGCAGATTCCGGTAATAATAAAATTGATCCTGTTTATAACTGTTGATAAAGAAATAGATCGCCAACAGCGTAAGCAGCTTGAAACAGATCAGCGTATCCCAGATGCGGTCGCCATATTCCCAATACAAAATAAGGCAAACGCCCGTGATCAGGCAACTAGCAAAGCAGAAGCTGCTGTAAAAAGTCCAAAGAAGCCGGATGGTCCTGGAGAACTTCAATCGGAGATTTTGTTTACTGAATATACGAAAAAAATAATAGCTTCATTCTGGCATTACATTAGCGGCAAATTGACAAACTAACCGGCATGCTGAAAAACTACTGGCTGATCGCCTGGCGCACCATCGTCCGCAACAAACTCCACACAACTATTAATATCCTTGGTCTGGCGCTGGGCATTTGCGGCTGCCTTGTGCTTTACCTGATCACCGATTACGAGTTTAGTTTTGACCGGCACCGGCCCGACCGAGACCGCATCTACCGGATCGTCGGGAACAGGACGGCGCCAGACGGGGGGGAAGGATTTTTGAACAGTCCCAACGATGACATCGCCGGATTTCAAACGCAGATCCCCGGTTTTGAATCGTCCGCCGGGTTGTTCGGCTACCAGGGCAAGATCAGTGTCCCGCAGTCCGGTCAACCGGCCAGGAATTCGAGAACCATATTGCGGGCTCCCTGTACCAGGCCAGCGCCGTTTTTACCTGGCCCAGCTTTTTTTCCATATTCTCCTACCAGTGGCTGGCGGGCGATGCGCGCACCTTGGATGCGCCAAACAATCTCGTGTTGACCGAGAGCAGGGCGAGACTTTATTTTGGCGACCTGCCGCCTGCCGACATGCTCGGCAAGACGGTGGTCTATGATGATTCGCTGATCGTCCATGTTTCCGGCATCGTACGGGACTATCCGGAAAATACGGACCTCGGGTACACCGATTTTCTCTCCATCACGACGGCCACCAATAGTTTCATGAAGCAGCGTATTCCCCATCCTGACTGGACAAGCTGAGCCCACACCGGAGCATGGCTTTTATAAAGCTGGACAAAAGCGTGCGCCCGGAGCAGGTCAATGCGGAATTTGTCAATTATATAAAGGACCACGTCAAATTGCGCAGGAAAGGCACCAAACTGACCTATTTTCTGCAACCGTTGAGCAACCTGCATTTCACACCTGATTTTCATCGCGGCGATGACGGGGACGGATGGCGTAAGCCCTATATGCCTACCGTGTATGCCATGATGGGCGTGGCCGTGTTTATCTTGCTTATCGCCGTCGTTAACTTCATCAACCTCTCGACGGCCCTATCCATGAGCAGGGCCAAAGAAGTAGGTATCCGGAAGGTCATGGGCGGCCGCAAATCGAATATCCGCTTTCAGTTCCTGACCGAAACTTTTATCGTGACGGTTTTTTCGGTCAGTCTTGCCATGCTGCTGGTGCGCCCCGTACTCTCCCTATTCCGCGATTATGTGCCTGAGGGCGTTCATTTTCATCCATTGAACCCCGCTACGCTCGGATTCCTTGCAGCATTAACCCTTTTCACTACGCTATTGGCCGGTTTCTATCCGGCCCTTGTCCTCTCCGGCTATATTCCTGTCCTAAGCCTGAAAGGAAAAGTTTCGGCAGGCAGTAAGGGCGGTCTCAACCTGCGCCGCGCTCTTATCGTCTTCCAGTTTGCGATCTCTTTATTGTTCATCACCGGCTCCCTCGTCATCGGCAAACAGATCGCCTTTATGCACCATGCCGACAAAGGATTTAATACGGACCGCGTGCTCAGCCTTTGGGACTGGTCTGATCCGCCGCAAAAGCTGGCGACCTTTGCCAACTCCATCCGGAACATCCCGGGAGTGGAGAAGGTGATCCTGGAGGGCACGCCGCCCATGGGCTATGCGCAGAACATTGAAATGTATGCCCCGAAGCCAGACCCCAACGACCTGCACGCGGTATCGGCACATATGGGCAACGAAGACTATATCCCTTTTTACGGGATGAGACTAGTGGCCGGAAGAAATGTTTTTCCCAGCGATAGTCTGCGGGAGTTGGTGATCAACGAAACGATGTCGAAGCTCATGGGCTATAAGACTCCACAGGAAGCGCTGGGCAAGCTGCTCTATGGGACAAGCTCACAGGGCGGTATCGCCAAAGGCTATCCGGTCGTCGGCGTGATAGCCGATTTTCATGTCTCCTCGTTTCACGAAGCCATCCCGCCGGCTGTAAAGCAGTTTCCGGACAAGCTCTTCCAATCCGCTTTCCTGGATGAGTCCATCGCCTGGCTTTTCGAACAGGAGAAAAACACCGCCTGGCTTGTCAATATGGCTATGGGTGTCACCATCTTTATTTCCTGTATGGGTCTTTTTGGCCTGGGTCTGTTCACCACCCGTCGCAGGAGCAAGGAGATCAGCATCCGGAAGATTATGGGCGCCAGCGTCACAGCCATCACGACACTGCTCAGCAAGGACTTCACATGGTTGGTGGGATGGGCTTTTTGCATTGCCACACCATTGGCCTGGTGGGCGACCAACCGCTGGCTGCAAGACTTCGCCTACCGCACCAGCCTGAGCTGGTGGGTCTTCGCGGCGGCGGGCGTATCGGCATTGTTCATCGCCATGCTCACCGTCGGCTTCCAGGCCGCGCGTGCGGCCATGGTCAATCCGATAGAAAACCTGCGGAACGAGTGAGCCCGGGCTCACTCTCATAAACACGAACCTATCGTAAGGCTGCACAGATTCTGTAGATACCCTGTATTTTGTGTAAATTCTCTATTACCAAACCGTTACGGAATCGTAAAGCTTTGTTGAGCAACATTATCGAAGCCGGTTTTCCCGAAATCTTTGCACAAAGAAATAAATCAAAACTTTATGCAAATGAGATCCAAGGCCTGCGCATACAGGGTGCTACTTTCATTCCTGCTCTTGCTCGTGATCGTCCCGGCCTTTGCCCAGACCATCAAAGGAAAGGTCTTCGACAGCCACACTGGTGAGCCGCTGGTGGGCGCCAACGTAGTACTCCAGCAAACGCATTATACGACGACCGTCCAGTTGGATGGTTCTTTTACTTTCAAGCATATTCCGGCGGGCAAATACGCTTTGGTCGTCTCCACGATCGGCTACCTGCCCTCGAAACCCGTAGAAGTGGCAACTACCGATGGGCGGGACATCACCGACCTCAGCTTCGCCATGACACCGACCGCCACCACCATGCAGGAGGTACAGGTCACCACCGCCGGCGGCGCCGGCTCGGACAACCACGCCCGACGCCTGGAACAGAATGCCGTCATGGTCGAAAACCTGCTCAGCGCCCGCACGATCGAGCTCTCGCCCGATATCACGGTGGCCAACGCCATCCAACGCGTGAGCGGCGTCACCATCGCCAGGGACAATACCGGCGACGGCCGCTATGCCATCATTCGCGGCATGGACCAACGCTATAACAGTACCTTGGTAAACGGCATAAAGATCCCCAGCCCCGACGACAAATACCGCTTCGTTCCGATGAACATCTTCCCCTCGGAGATGCTCGAACGCCTCGAGGTCATCAAGGCACTTACGCCAAGTATGGAAGGCGATGCGATCGGCGGTACGATGAACCTGGTCATGAAGAGCGCGCCCGATCATTTCCTGTTTACGGCCAACGCCTCCGGCGGGTACTCCACGATCTTTTCCAGCAGACCTTTCACGGCTTTTCCGCATTCCGGGATCAACAAGCAATCCCCCGCGGAGATCCATGGCAACACATACGCCGCAAGCCCTTCCGATTTCACGACCAGCAACCTCGATTTCTACAACAAGGCAAATCCCGTCAACAGCCTCTTCGGCGTAACGGTCGGCGATCGTTTCGCAGGCGGCCGATTAGGTATCATCATCTCGGGCGCGTATCAGAATCTCTATAAAGGCACGATCTCGGACCGCCTCGTCCCCGATGCGCAACCGCTACCCAGCCCCGCCGCCAATACCCTGAACCCTTCCGACTCCTACGTCCGGCAGTTCAACACCCAGACGCAGCGGGTAGGCCTCCAGAATAAGATCGACTATGTGATCAACAAGAAGAATCGCATCTCGTTGTTTAACCTCTATGTCCACCAGAGTCAATTCGAGTCGAGGTTCACGCCGGACAGCAGCACGGCCGGCCTTAACAGCACCGCCACCCAAACCCTCGTGAGCCCGGAATACCGTAGCACCTGGCAGATCCAGAATATCTACAATGGTACGCTCCAGGGCGACCATATATTGAGCGACAGGGTAAAATTGAATTGGAGCGGCGTTTACTCCGTCGCTAAACAGGAACTTCCCGACCAGGCCACCTATACCTGGAACGAGGTGGTTTATTATAACGGAAAAGGCCAGATCGACAGCATCACCAACAAAGTCCCCGTCGGCACTTCCAACGTGGTCACTCACCGCTGGCAGCACAACAAGGACCAGGACCTGGCCGGCTACGGCAACCTCACCTATAGCCCCCATATCTTTGGCCGGGATGTGGAATTCACGACCGGCGGTCTTTACCGGTACAAGACCCGGAACGACTATAACAACGAATATGCCTTACAGGCGAATGTCACGGGCAACCCGGATTTCACGAACATCGGTTCTGTGCCCCTTTATTTTCAGGCCACCGGTCAGAACCAGGGTATCAACACCGCGGATAACGCCAACACCTACACGGCGCATGAAAAGGTCGCCGCGGGTTATATCCAGGCCAAATTCCTGACCATCCAGGCCCTGCAGGTGCTCGGCGGCGTACGCGTAGAGAACACGCAGGACGACTATACTACGGCCCTGCCGCCTACAAGCACGCAAGGCGCTTATGGTACCATCCACTATACGGACGTACTTCCCAGCGCCCATTTGAAATACATGCTGACGTACAACCAGAATATCCGCCTCTCGTACTTTAAAGCGATCAGCCGCCCCGGCTTCGGCGACCTCGTACCGATAACCGACAATTCGAACAATGAGTTCACCTTCCTGGGCAACCCCTACCTGAAACACACACGCGCCGACAACCTGGACCTGCGCTATGAACTCTTCCCCAAGCTGACCGACGAATTGCTGGTCGGCGCCTTCTACAAAAAGCTGGAAGATCCCATCGAATATTTCGTGACCAACCTGAACGGCCCCAGCTCGCTCTATATCAAGCCGCAAAACACGAGCATGGCGACCAACTTCGGCTTCGAAGGCGTCTTCACCAAGTTCTTCGGCATGTTCGGCGTCTCGGCCAACTATACCTATACGCACTCCAGGGTCACGACCTCCAAATTGCTGTATACCTTCGTGGAAGGCGTCGGCAACCAGACGCTTGTTGTCAACCAAAGCCGACCGCTCCAGGGCCAGGCCGACAATGTCGGCAATGTCTCCTTGCTGTTCAAGGATCAGAAGATCGGCCTGGACGTACAACTGGCCTTTGCCTACACAGGGTCCCGGATCGCCCAGGTCTCACCCTATGCCAACCTGGATATCTGGCAGAAACCCTTTACCCAGCTGGACCTGTCGCTGGAGAAGCGCATCACCCACCACTTTGTCTTCTTCGGAAAGATCAACAACCTGACCGATGCGCCAAACAAGGAATACATCAAATTCCCCTATAGATCCGTCAACGCAAACCTCCCTCCCGGCTACCAGATCCCCTTCCAGGATGCGGGCAGCAATTATACTGTCGCAGAGAAAGATATCTACAAACTCAGCTTCCTGGGCGGTATCCGGTACAAATTTTAAACCTACTACAACAACATTTTTATGAACAGAATAAAATTTTCCCTCTTCCTTATTTTTGGCAGCTATCTCTTTTCCGGCTGTAACAAATGGGCGCAGGATAAATCGAATATCTATGTCTATCAGGCCCCGCCGCCCCCCGGTGGCGCCATCCCTGCCAATACACCGCTTTGCGGCTCCATCAAAGGGGTCATGACCACCGGTAACACCTACACGCTTGGCTGTACGATCAACGTACCCACAGGCGACACCCTCATCCTCGAAGCAGGCGTCACAGTGAATGCCAACGTGAATTCGGGTATCATCGTACACGGCACCTTGATCAGCCTGGGCACCCAGACGCAGCCCAACATATTCACCGTCCCCGGCGTCACCAAGAACAACACCCCGAACCTGCCCATCACCCAGGACTCCGCACATATCGGGCTATGGAAAGGCATCATGTGCGATACCTCCTGCAAGGCACTGATCCTCAAATGGACGCATATCGATTTTGCGGGCGCCGCCTATGGTAATGTGGACGGTCCGGCCGTCGAGCAGAGCTCGGGCACCTCCTACAATATACTCTTCCAGAATCCCAACGGTTATTTTATCATGGAAGACTCCTGGGTATATGGCGGTACGGACGATTGCATGCGCATCAGCGACGGCAAGATCCATGTGTTCCGGAACACCTTCGAGAAATGCGGCGGCAGCGGTGGCGACTGTGTGAACAGCAAGGGCGGCACCGTCGGTACGGTAGCCTATAATCTCTTTATCGGTACGGCTTACAACGGACAAAAGGCCTCCAACAAAGGCCAGCCCGTTGGCGCACCCGAGACGAATATCGTGATGTACAACTCTACCTTCGTGAATGGTGGCACGCAGATCGTGGTAGGTCAACGCGCCGGGGGCATCGACTATGAGCAGGGCGCCGAAGGGGCTTTCTTCAACAATGCCTTTATTAATTGCCGGGTAGGTTATCGTGTGGTCAACAATCCGGTCGCGGACACGGCCCATCTCACCTATGGCAACAACTATCAGTGGGCGGATTCGCTGATCATTGCCAACCAATTCTTTACCTTTGGGGGAGTTTGCACAAAACCCATGCCCACCGATATCCCCACCCCATCCCTCTACCTGCCTGCTGATTTCTACTACCCCGATCCCCAGGCCGGCGCCTATGACGGCACGCCCGTGGTGCAATATGACAACCCGCTGTTTGTCAATTATCCGTTACCGGTGCAAGGCCAGCCCTTGTTCGCCTATACTGCCGTAGGATCATTTAACTTCCGTCTTTCCCCGAACTCGCCGCTGATCGGCAAGGGAAATACGAGCATCGCTCCGCTGACCGTCGTGCCGATCGATCCTATTTATGGTGCAACCGCCGTTACACCTCCCGGCGCCGATCTGGGCTGTTACCAGTTCAACGGCACCGGTAATCAACATTAATGAATAGTATGAAGTGTTTGTTTTTCGCGTCAGTCGTTTTTGTCATTCTTACCTCCTGTTCGTCTGGAGGGGCCCGAACTCCGGGCGACGGACTTACAGTGGTTTTGTTTCGTCATGGCGAAAAGCCAAAGAAAGGCGATAACCTGAACTGCCAGGGTTTGAACCGAAGCCGTGCGCTACCGGGGGTACTGTATGCGCGTTTCGGGCTGCCGGAAGCGATCTATGTTCCTACGCTGGGGATGGGCGATAATACCCTCCATAGCCGGATGTTCCAGACCGTGATACCTTTTGCAGCGAAATACAATCTGCAGGTGACGACTAAGTTCGGCGAGGATGATTCCGGTGACATGGCGAAGGAGGTGATGCAAAGAAAAGGGATGGTCTTGATCGTTTGGGAGCACAAGCGGATCCCGGATATCGCCCGTGCACTGGGTATCCGCGATACCGATCTTCATTGGCCGGATGAGGACTATGATAGTTTGTGGATCATTACTTTTCAAAATGGGACGGCGCACCTCGAGCGTTCGGCTGAGGGACTGAATCCCGCGGAGGCCTGTCCTTTTTAGACGAGGTTCCTTATCACCCCTCCGACCTCAGGCTGTTTATTGGATTGGCCGAGGCCGCGCGAATGGTTTGATGGCTCACCGTCAGCACGGTGATGAACAGTGCGCCCACTCCTGCCGACAAAAAGATCCACCAGGACAGGGGTGTATGATAGGTAAAATGCAGAAGCCAGGCATGGAGTAAAAGTCCTGTCAGCGGCGCGGCGATCAATCCCGCTACCAGTACGAGCAGCACAAACTCCGCGGACAACAGCCGCCAAAGCCTGAAGACGGATGCCCCGAGCACCTTGCGGATGCCTATCTCGCGGGTTCGTTGTTCGGCAACAAAGGATACCAGTCCGAAGAGGCCCATGCAGGAAATGAGGATGGCCAGCACGGCAAAGACCGAAGTAAGCCGGCCGGTCCTTTCCTCGTCCACGAATTTGGTGCCGTAGCTGGTGTCCACGAAATCGTAGCTGAAAATAGTTTCGGGATCGTAGCGCATCATCACCGGCTTTATCCTGGTCAGGGCATCCTGGATGTTTAGTGCGGGATCGATCCTTACTACCAGTGTATGGATCCTTGAATCAGCATTTACCGTGAAGATGGTTGGCAGTACTGCGCTGTAAGGGGATTCCATGACCATGTCGCGGATGACGCCGATGATGGGGCGTTCGGCGTCGTGGATGCGCATCGATTTTCCCACCGGGTTTTTCAGGCCCATGTAGTTTACCGCCGCTTCATTCAGGATAATGGCGCCGCTGTCCGTGGCAAATGTTCTGCTAAAGTCCCGGCCTTCTTTTATCGTCCAGCCGATCGTCTTTCCGAATTCATGACTGACAAACAGCGTGCCGAGCACCGGAATGAAACGCGGGTCCCTTCCTTCCCAGTCGTAGCCGAGCATGCTATTGCGGACTTCCGTAGTGGGGCTTGAGGACTCGGCGATCTCCCGGACTGCCCCGGTTTTTATGAGATCTGCGCGTAGGGCATCAAATCGTTCAAGCAGGTCCGGCATCCCCGGTTCTATCGTGATCAGCCCGGCGGGCGAATAGCCCACGGGTCTGTTCTTTGCAAATTGTACCTGGCGGTAGATGGTAATAACGGCGATGATCAGCGAGATGGAGATCGTAAACTGGACGGTCACCAACACCCGTCGCGCCAGGGATGCAAAGTTGCCGATCCGCAGCCGGCCTTTCAGGACCTCGATGGCCTGGAATCCCGAGAGATAAAAAGCAGGATAGCTGCCGGACACAAAACCCGTGAAGCACGAGAAACTCAGGACGAGTAACCAGAACCGGTAGCTGGAATAGGGGATACTCAGTTCCTTTCCGTCGAGCCGGTTGAACCAGGGGATGGTTAGTTGAGCAAGTAAAACCGCCGCCATTGTCGCCTGGAAAGTTATCAGCAGCGCCTCACCCAGGAATTGAGCGGCTAGGCTGCCCCGAGAGGAGCCCAGTACTTTGCGCACACCCGTTTCACGCGCCCTTTTTGCACTACGGGCGGTGCTCAGGTTGATAAAGTTGATACAGGCGAGCAAGAGCACAAAAAAGGCGATGGTACCGCAAAGCCACACCTGTTGGAGTCTGCCGCCGGTCATATGCCCGTTCTCGGACCGGTCGTAAAGACGCCAGCGGTCCATCGGGTAGATCTGCAATTCTTCCCAGCCGTTCTGGGATTTTGTCAGAGCCCTGATCCTGGCCGAGACCTGATCGGCATCGGCGTGAGGGGCCAGTTGAACGAAGAGCTGGAAATGATGGTTGCTCCAATTATCCGCGAGCTGTTTGCCCGGGTTGTCGTTATTTTCCCAGGGTAGCAGGAAACCATAGCCGTATAAGGAACTGTTTGGAGGCAGGTCTTTATAGACGCCGCCTATTTTTAGTGTTGTCCCATTCCCGAGCCGGATAACCTTGCCGATGGCAGGTGTTGAGCCAAATAGCGCCTTGGCGAGACCTGCGCTCAATAACATTGATGCGGGATCTTTCAGCGCATTCGCAGTCCCCTCGATCAGATCTAAGGAAAACATGACCGGGAAATCGGCCTGAACCCAGGCGCCCGAGCCGCCGATCTTTTTGTCACCGTTTGCAAGCGTTTGGCCCGTAGCCGACAAAAGCGAAAGGCGGGTAAAGTCCGCCGGATATTGATCCTTCAGTGCCGCGGCTACGGGCACCGACGAGGTCGGGGAGGCGCCGACCGTACCATTGAAATTCGTTACGCTGAGGATCTGGGCAAGTCGCTCATGATTGGTATGGATATGGTCAAAGTTCAGTTCATCCCAAACCCAAAGTCCGGCGAGAAGGGCAACGGCCATTCCCAACGAAAGGCCGAGTATATTGATCGCTGTATTGGTCCTGGCCTTTATCAAATGCCGGAAGGCCAATTTGACATAACTGTAGAACATAACCTTCAATATACGCATTTTTTTGTTCGCTATCCGCCCGGCCCACCCGGCCCTCACCAACCTCCGCCCGGCCCTCACCGACCTCCGTCGGCAGCCGGCCCCGCCCGACCCTCATCAGTATCCGCCGACCCTCTTCCCCTCGGACCCTCCCTCCGGACCCGTCGCGCCCCTCTGCCTTGGGCGCCTGTCCGGCTTCCGCCCGTCCGAGTTCCGCCCCCCGACTATGGCTGCGCCTCGAACCAGGCGATATTCTCCTGTTTCTTTTTGTTGAGCAGGGCCTGACAGTAATCAGTGAAGAAAACGTGCTGTCGCAGGAAGGCCAGGGTTTTTTGTTTCCAATTGTCGGCGGTCATATCCCCGAATCGCAGCGTCATTTCCTTGCGGACAAGCGGGTCCGTTTGGCGAAAAAGATCGGTGCCGAGATGATAAGTGTCTGCGTCGCAGATGATTTGTTGTAATAAGTCGGTAGGATGGCTTGGGAATTTTGTGGCAAGGATGCAGCCGCGGATGGCGGGCACGAGGCCGGTGTTGCCCGAAGCCGGGCCAGGGTTGGCGGGTGACAGATCGCCGCCGCAGGTACTCAGCCATTGCTCCATGATACGGGCGCCCCTTTCTTCATGCCCCCGCATCTCCCCATACAAATGTCCGATATCATGGAACCAGGCGGCGGTAGTCGCGATAAAGCGGTCGGTGGCGTTTAACAGATAATGGTTGGCCATCTCTTCGGCGTGGGAAACGACGTTCCGGGTATGCTGCAAATTGTGATAGGGGTAGACGGCAGAATTGGGTGATTCAAATGATCTTATCACATACTCCGCTACTTGCAGCTGTAATATATTGAGCTCCGCATCCTGCACGCACTGAATTTCTGGCAAAATTTTGGATAAATCCTGTAGAATAGGACCAAATCGTTGATATAGCCAACACTTTCAGGCTTTTTTACCGTGGATCATCCTACTTACCAGTCCTTTCTGCTTGCCGAGATCGGCCAGGATGACCCCCGCCAGGTGGATCAGCACGAAACCGTAGATGACCCATTGCAGAAATCCATGGATTTGTTTGATGGAGGAGCGCCAGGCCCGCAGGAAGGGGATATCCTCGAATGCCAGCCCAAGCCCCGTCAGCGCCATCAGCAAAAGCGCAAGATAGAAGATGATGTAGATGCGCTTCACCTGTATGAACTGCTGCACTTCCATTCTCGTCTGCCGGTCGGCCGGTTGTAGACCGAGCGCCTTTTTCAATTGCACGCCCAATCTTTCGGGTCGGGGCCCGGTCAACTCAATGATGATGCGTATAAGCACCAGCAGGCTGATGCCGAACCCCAACCATTTATGAATATCCCATAATTTGTCGCTATAGGCATGCGCCACTGCCCTGGCTTGGTCGGCGTTGACGATGGCCCCTTTGGCCTGCAATTCATCCCTGACCATGGCGACAGTATTCCGCGTGCGGAAAACGGTGGAGGCCAGGAGCACGGTGACAAAACTCGCGAAGACAAAAAGGAACAGGCTCCAATGCCATATCCGGATCGCGGCGCTATGCGGCCCGTCAAATCCCGGGACCGTTCCAGCGTCGTTGTCGTTGTCGAAGTTGCGGCCGGCGTCGCCGTCGGTTTTGACTTTTGTTCCTGCAGTTGCTGTCATGCGCGCATTCTTTGCCGGAAATATAGAATATTCTCGCCAAACTTGAGGTCACAAATTGTGACCTCAAGTTTGCAGGCCCAGGTGGTCGCAATTTGCGACCACCTCAGACGATTGGAGGACGCAAAATGCGACCTCCAATTCTGTGAAAAAGTTCTCCCGATTTTGGCTGGCGGAATAAATAATTTTGCTAAGGAGTCGCAATTTGCGACCCCTTCAAACCTATGTTATGGCTGAGGTGAAAAATGAAGTAGTTGTGTCTGACGAGATCGTAATAAGTAAAATCTATTATATCCGGGATAGCAAGGTGATGCTGGACAGAGACCTTGCGGAATTGTATGGAGTACAACCAAAAAGATTGCGCGAACAAGTCAAGCGCAATATTGATCGCTTTCCCGAAAAATTTATGTTCCAACTAACTGAAGAAGAGGTAGATAGCATGGTATCGCAAATTGCGATACCATCTAAGCAGCATTTGGGCGGCCATTTGCCTTACGCCTTTACTGAACACGGGGTGTTAATGTTGGCTAATGTCTTGCGCAGCAAAACGGCGATGCGGGTAAGCGTGCGGATCATTGAAATTTTCGTGAAGATGCGAGAAATGCTATCCACACACGCGGATATTTTGTTAAAACTTGAACAGCTGGAACGAAAAGTAGATGGCCACGACGAAAATATACAAGTCATTTTCGCCTATCTCAAAAAACTACTCAACCCTCCTCAGGAACCCAGACCCCGTATAGGCTTCCGAAGAAAAGACGAGCGCGAGTAGCGTTGTTCACAGTATCAACACAAAAGTCCCTGCGACAATCAGCAACCCACCGGCAATGGTCTTCCCATCCAGCGGCTCCTTCAGCAAAACAGCGGAAAGCACGATAGCGAGCGCAACACTCAGCTTGTCGATCGGCGCTACTTTGCTCACCGGCCCGGTGGACAAAGCCCGGAAATAGAAGATCCACGACAAACCTGTAGCAACCCCCGACAAGCACAAAAAAAGCAGGTTCTGCCGGGTCAGCGTTCTGATCCCTCGCAGCTCGCCGCTAAAAGCAACAATACCCCAGGCTAATAAAACGATAACGACGGTACGTATCGCCGTCGCCAGGTTGGAGTTGACGCCTTTTAAACCGATCTTGGCCAGTATGGCCGTCAACGCCGCAAAAAGGGCGGACAAGAGCGCAAAATATTTCCACATGAATGTAAAATTATAATTTCTTTACCCGCATATTCCGGAACCGTACTACGTCGCCGTGGCCGAGAAAACCCAGGTGACCCGATGGACGGAAGAGGCCGGGATGGTCTTTGTTGTCCAGTGTCCCATTTTTGAGCGCTTCTTTGATATCACCATCCAGGATCACCGTCCCATTCAAAATTACTTTTATCTTATTTCCTTTGGCGATGATCTCTTCCTTGTTCCATTCGCCGGTCGGCAGAAGGAAACCGCGCTTTGCAGGTATGATGCCGTAAACGGAACCGTGATATTGACGGGGATCTAGGTTCTTATACTGTGGCGCTTCGTTGTCAAGCACCTGGATCTCCATACCTACATAGGCCGCATCACCCTCCAGCGGGGCCCGGATACCGATGCCATTGTTTGCGCCGGGCGTCAGCTGAAATTCGAAGCGGTAATCAAAATTGGAAAATTCTGCCGTAGTATACAGGTTTCCACCGCCGCCCAGTTCGGGGGCGACTTCCACGACGCCATCCCTGACGGGATAACCGACCGTGTTGCCTGTCCACTGGTCAAGATCGAGCCCATCAAACAAAGACACGAAGCCCTCCTTTTTTTCGGCGTCACTCAATACCAAGGGCTCGCTCACGGGCAACTCCCGCAACCAGATATTCCTGTAAGCAACATACGTGCCATGCGCCTGTAGTTCGATCTGCTCCTTCGCAAAGATCGGAATACTACGGTCCCAGTAATTTTCGAGCGTGATATTATCCGTGACCAAAACACCATTTAGCCAAACCGTTACTTTTTCGCCCTTCATGATGATATGGAAACGGTTCCATTCGCCGATCTTGTTGTCCGCAACGACCAGGGGCTTGCTCTCGTATTTTTGATTGTTGTACAGCCCGCCCGATCCCACCTGTGCGCCGACCTCCCTCCTGCTCGTGTCCCAGATCTGCACTTGAGGGCTACCCCTTAAATAAATTCCGGCGTCCCCTTTCTCCGTGATCTTCCAGTCGACATACATTTCGATGTCGCCATATTTTTTTGTCGTGCAAAGATTCTCGCCATGACCGGTGAAGATCAGGAGCCCATCCTTCACGATCCAATCTCCCTTCGTTTTTTCATCGGCGGCTTTCTGGGCGGCAGCGAGCTCAGCGTCACTCATCTTTGACCTGGTGACCGGATTACCTACGAGTGCTTTCCAGCCGTCGAGGTCGACGCCGTTGAAAAGGCTTACAAAGCCATGATCATACGGCATTTTCAACAGGCGTGCCTGTAGTTTGGCAGTCAGGATGGCGCTATCTTCTCCTTTGATCAGGGGCAGGGCCTTCTCCAATGCGGCGCGAGCGGCTGGTCCTTTGATGGTTTCATCTGCGAGGGCCAAACGGGTGACGATCAACGCGGCGTCCTTATTAACGGCTTCATCATACAAGGATTTGCTCACCAGCATAAAACTGCTGAAACCCGGAATGCCTGCGGCTTTTGCCAGTATCCGCCTTTTCTCGATAGGGTTTTGCGCAAGCGCCATCTTATCTTCCAGCGATAATAATTGCTGCTCGCCATTCAATGCCGACACCGATTCCGGGTCATATACGGGCAACACAGGCAGCCCATTATTCTGCTGGTCGATCACCGCCTTGTCCGCGAGGAGGTTCAGTTGTCGCTGTATAAAGCTCTGCGCATACTCCGATTTGCCGTAACCGGCATATTTTTTTAACAACGCCACCGCCTGGTCATGCTTACCCACATCTAAAGCCGCGGCATTGATATAGGCACTCAATGCATAGGTGGCTTTTACCTTCAGAGAATCGTCATCCAGTAATTTAAAAGCCGATTTCCACTCGGACTTATCCCAGGTGTTCATCATGGCGATGGCGGCGTCCACTTCCGGCCGGTGCTGATAGGGGAACAGCTGGATGGTCTCAACCACTTTGGCTTGCTGTGCACGCACTGCATCCACAAAAAAAACAGATACCATCAGAAGCAGCAAAAGATATTTTTTCATTAAAGTCACTTTAGGAGTTTTGGAGTAATCTAAATATGCCAGGGCCCGCGCATCGGCGGATTGATCATATAATTGGCCTCTGCGTCATCGATAAACAATTGACCAACTGGATCGAATTTCAACGGCCTGCCCAATTGCAGGGCGATCTTTCCCATATTGATAATGGTGCATGACCTGAATCCATTCATTTCATTCAATGCAAAAGGAGTTCTGTATTTGACCGAGTCCAGGAAATTAGTGACCTGCGGTTCGGGGTCTGGCATCATTGCCAACTTCTCCTTCAAGTTAGGAATATCGGATTTGAAGCCCGCGAATAACTTTCCCTTCGGCCCAACTATGTAAGCGGCATCGGGGTCCTTTGCTTCGCCGTCCAAAATGATCTTACAACCGTCTTCGTATGTGAAGGTGATTGTCCTGAATGTTCCCACTGCGTCCCAATTCTGTTGTTCGGCATCCGGTTCGACCAAAACCGGACTCGTATGGTCCTTACCCAGAAAATACTGGATAGGATCGATATAATGCTGCCCCATGTCGCCAAGACCGCCGCCATCATAATCCCAGTAGCCCCTGAAAGTCTGATGTACCCGATGAGGGTTATAGGGCTTGAACGGAGCGGGTCCGAGCCACCGGTCATAGTCTAACTCCTGCGGCACGGCTAAAGTCTCAAGCCGCGTCTTCCCTATCCAGTAGAATTTCCAGTCGAACCCCGTCGTCTTGCTCACCGTGACGGTCAACGGCCATCCGAGCAAACCCGAATCCACCAATTTCTTAATGGGTTTCACCGTCGTATTCATGCCATAAAAATTGTCTTCAAACCTGAACCAGGTATTCAACCGGAACATGCGTTTGTTTTGCCGGACGGCCTCAATCACGCGTTTGCCCTCCCCGATCGTCCTGGTCATAGGTTTTTCGCACCAGATGTCTTTGCCTGCTTTCGCAGCGTCAATGGCGATCAGCCCGTGCCAATGCGGCGGGGTAGCGATGTGTACGATGTCGACTTCCGGCAACGCGATCAATTCCTGGTGTTCATGAAAGATTTTTACGCCGCCGCCGATCATACCGGCTACTTCGGTCAAATGATTCTTGTCGACATCGCAAATGGCCACCACTCTCGTCCCGGCATAAGGGATGTGTCCACGACCCATGCCTCCAACGCCAATGATGCCTTTGGTCAACTGGTCGCTCGGCGCCAGGAATCCCCTGCCCAATACGTGCCGGGGAACAATAAAAAAGCCTGCGCCGATAGCGGCCGCGTTTTTGATGAAGCGGCGCCGGCTGTTGTTTTTGGGGGAATGCATGAAGATGGGTATTTGATTGTAACAGAAACCGTTGCATGGTCAATTTAGAAAGAAATGGCGAGAATTAGGAAAGTAATTTACCTCCAGGGGATACTAAGCAAATCCGATAACTTCCCGGCAGACCTGAGCAAACCCCGCATCGGTATATCGCAACGACCTGCCGCGCAAACACGAAATATCGTATTGCCTGCCGTGATTTGTATACTGCCGTTACAGAAAATTTTAATACGGGTGATATTGGCTATGTCCCAATGGGGGCGGGGCACTATATAAAAAATACCGGCACATCGGTTTGCCGCGTGTTGATCGGTTTCAATAGCGGACACTACCAGGCGATAGACCTTAGCGAATGGCTGGCCGGCAACCCCAAAGATGTGCTGGCCACAAACTTTGGTGTCGTAACCGGGCTCATAAATAAATGGCCACAGCGAAAACTTTTTGCCGTTCCGGATAGTATATCCATCAAAACAAGCTCATGAGCGACAAACAATTTATCGTGACACGGCAATCACCCGCCATCTGGCGCGTGACCTTCAATAACCCGCCGCTAAACATTTTCGGGGCAGAATCGATGGCGCAAGCCGCAGCAGTCGTCTCGGCAATAGAAGCCGACGAGCAATTAAAGGTCGTCATATTCGACAGCGCGGTCGATGGATTCTTTATGACCCATAGCGATTTCCAGGCAAAGATCGAGGACGTGATTAACCTCCCATCCGGGGCTACCGGTTTGCTGTCCTGGACGGATACCCTAGTCCGCATCAGCCGCGCCAAAGTCGTATCCATCGCCAAGATCCGAGGCCGGGCGACGGGCAACGGAAGCGAACTTGCCCTGGCCTGCGACATGCGTTTCGCCAGCCGGGAAAAAACGATCCTGGGGCATTTCGAAGTGGGCGCCGGCATAGTGCCCGGCGGAGGCCCTATGTCAAGACTGCCGAGACTCATTGGGCGCGGACGGGCGCTCGAAGTGCTATTAGGCGCAGATGACATCCCCGGCGATCTCGCGGAGCGCTATGGATACGTGAACCGGGCGCTTCCCGATGCCGAGCTCGACGCCTTTGTGGATGCATTGGCAAAACGGGTCGCATCTTTTGACAAACAGGCCATCACCGATACCAAGCGCTTCACCGATGTCGCCAGTTTGCCGCCTGACAGTGAAATGGGACCGCAGATGGTCGTTTGCCTGGCATCGATCGGACGGCCGGCGACGCAGGAGAGGATCAAGACCTTAATTTCGCAGGGGTTGCAGAAGCCGGGAGACGCCGAAACGCGATTGGGATATTATGTCGGCCAACTCGGGAATGTTTGAAAAAATGATGGAAGTACGCAACGAAAGACCGGAGACCGCAGTCTTATCGAGCAGATGACGACCCCGAAGATCATTATTTTACTTTTCTGCTGGACATTCTCTTTGCGGGGCCAGGCGCAAAAAATAGACCCGGGGCCAGACAGCTCCTATTACAAATCTTTTAGTGGGTCGGTGATCCCCCGGGTATTCTTTTCCCGAAACTACAGCCAGCTGAAATTCGATCCGCCAGGGTCGTTGCCGGTGATGAAATACCATGCCAATACGCCGCTTAACTTCGGTATAGGGGTGGCTTATAAGTTTATCTCTTTCAGCATCTCCAAGGGGCTCGGTTTCCTGCAATCGGACAGTAAGAAGGGAAGCACGAAATCATTTGATCTTCAGACGCATATCTACCGGAGAAAATGGGCCTTCGATGCACTGGCGCAGTTTTACCAGGGCTATTACCTCGGGCAGCCGAACCTTGGGGCGGCCAATGGCAGCGGCTATTATTTGCGACCAGACATGCGGCTTAGGATGGTGGGGATCACCGGCTATCGGATACTGAACGACAAACGGTTCTCGTACGGCTCCGTTCTCGGACAGGGCGGCTATCAACAGCGATCGGCTGGGTCATTTCTATTGGGTGGAAACGCGTTCTATACAGCCATTAACGCCGACAGCGCTTTTGCGCCCAACAAGATAGATTCCAATTTTAATAAAGATGATATTCGAAAGATGCATTTATTCCTGATCGGGGCTGGCGCCGGCTATGCCTATACCTTCGTTTACAAGCGGCATTTCTTCCTGCATGGCTCCGTGAATGCCAATGTAGACCTTAACTTTTCCCGGGAGATCGGAACTAATATAGGAAGCAATAAGGTCGATGTGTCCCACAACTTTATTTTCAGGTTTGGAACAGGGTATAATACTTACAGGTGGGGCCTCAGTCTGTTATGGTTTACGGGCGGGATCAATGCCCGGGGCGGGTATTCCGGATACGGCTATTCGCAGCAGACCGGCAGCTACCGGCTGGTCTACGTCTGGCGGATCCCGGTCAACCGTCATTTGAGGACGATGATGAACCCGGATTCATAGCTAAAAGCTTAATAAGTAGAATGATACGAATTGTACTAATTGTGGTATTAATTGTACGATCACCATCGGCCGGGATGGTTAGATTTGTTTGACTTCTTCCGATTCGGCCTGGAAAGAAAACAAAATAAGTATGCAGCCATTGATCCTGATAGTGGACGACGAGGAAATGATCCTGTCCGTCCTCGAGGTCACACTTGGTAATCGCTATTCCATCCTTAAAGCCCGTAGCGCGAAAGAAGCTTTGGACCTGTTGGAGCAGCATGCTGTACACCTGGTCATCTGCGATGTCATGATGCCGGTAATGGATGGATTTGCCTTATGCCGGCACATCAAGTCGAATATCGACTACTCACTGATCCCCGTGATAATGCTCACTGCCAGGAATACCATGGAGGCAAAAGTCACCGGACTGGAGTTGGGCGCCGATGCCTATGTTGAAAAGCCATTTTTAGAAGATTTTCTTCTCGCCCAAATTGCAAACCTGCTTTACAACAGGAATAAGGTGGCAGAGTATTTTACAAGACGGCCATCGGCAGAGGAAGGCACTATGGACGAAAGCAAAGAAGAAGTGCGATTCATGAAACAGCTTGACCGGACGATACGGGAAAACATGCAAGACCCTTCGCTCGATGTTCGGAAATTGGCTGAGAAGATGACCATGAGCCGGATCAGTTTGTATCGTAAAGTAAAAGCATATTCGCATTTGAGCCCGGCGGAAATGATCACGATCGCGCGTCTCAAAAAGGCGGCTGATCTAATGTCTGAGGGTGTATATCGCATTTATGAGATAGCGGACCTCGTAGGGTTTTCATCGCCGGGAAGTTTGACGAGGAATTTTTTACGTCAATTCAATATGACCCCTACGGCATATTTTAGAGCCCAGCACAGATCATCTGGTTAAGAGAGCTGTTTGGTCGCCCGGTCCCGAAAGAGCCGGCTGATCCACAGGTCAGGTCACCATCGGGAGATCGATAAAAAATTCGGATCCCCGACCCTCCTGGCTTACGAATCCGATTGTTCCACCGTGCGCCTCGACTATTTGTTTGGAGATAGAAAGGCCAAAACCAAAGGATCGTTCGCCTTCCGTGCCGGGCCGGCGACTTAATGTAAACGCATCGAACACCCGGTGTTGTTCGACGACGGGAATGCCGATGCCGTGGTCCTGGATGGTGATCCGGTAATATTGACCTTTTTCGGAAAGGGAAATGAGGATCTCATCTCCCTTGCAGCTGAATTTGATCGCATTGCCGATGAGGTTGTTCAACACCCGGCCGATCTTTCCGGCGTCCGCCAATATCAACCGCTTTTTGTTGGGCAGCATGGTATTGATCACCTGCGCTTTTTCGTCAGCATTGAATTGCATGAGCTGGGCACACTCCGCCACTAGTTGTTTCAAATCGAAAACGGTCTTGTTGACAAGGACACTGTCCCCATCAAAGTTTTCTTTCAACAATTCGTTGACGAGGTCGAGACAATTGGTGGCTCCATTTCGGATATAACCGAGCAATTCGGCTTGCTTATTTTCATCTTTTCCCAGGATCAGTCCGGACATCATTTTTATGCCGCCAATCGGGCTTCGCAGGTCATGCGCCACGACTTGCAGGATCCTGTCTTTTTCCTCAACCAGCCGCTTATGTCGCTTCAGGTTCTTTCGGATCAATAGGGTGAGTGTAACAGCCATAAAAAATAGCATGCCGCCGATGACCAGGGACATTTGCTGGATGGTATTGCTCTTTTGCAAAAGATCGATGGTGTACCTGGCTTCGACAAGCTGATAGACATTGTCTTCATTCGTGGTATATTGATACCGAACTTTTACGGCGATCGAATCACTCAATGCCAGGGCGGATTGAAGATGGGCGATCGCTTTCTTTTCGTTGCCGGCAGCAGTTTGGTATTGCGACATCAGGGTAAACCAGAGTTTTTTCGTGCCATCATCGACGCTTTGCAAACGGCTACCCGTTTCGCGGAGGAGGTCGGCCGCCACGGCATTCCGGCTGGTTTGAAGGTAAACCTGTGCCAGCCGGATCTGATCCACTACGCATGAACGTTCGTCCCGGCCAGGGAGGCAGTTGACGGCAATCCCTTTCTTGAACATCCTCTCTGCGCCCGAAAAGTCCCCGGCGTCCTGCAGCGCAGCGGCCTCGTTCCCATAGACCACCCCAAGCGCAATTTCCGGGAAGACCGAATCGGTAGTATACAGGTGGCGTTTTTGGACCAGATAGGCTATAGCCTTCTGGTAATAGACCATAGCGCTGTCATTCCTTCCCATCCTCGTATAGACGAGGCCGATTGTGTTCAGCGTCTTTTGAAAATCATGGTACTCCGCGGCGTCCTCCCTGCAGCTGCCCTCTTCGTTGAGGGAATGCTTGAAAAACCCGATCGCTTCGGGGTATTGCCCTTGCCAATAGCGAACGGTGCCCATAGCGGAGTTGTATTTGGCCACAAGACAACTGTCACCGGCCTTTTCGGCTAAATGCCGGCAAAGACCAAAAGTGGAAAAGGCTTCCGGAAATCGTTGCATGTCCAAATATAGCTGGCCCTGAAGATTGGATGCCAAAGCATATTCCGTCAGCAATTTTGTCGTCAGACCATTCGTCTTCAACAGCCATACCATACTGTCGGCGTAGTCAAGCGCCTTGAGCGGGTGGTAAGCGCCGCTATAGTAGGCGTTGTTGACATCGTGCAAAAACTGGTAGTACCGGAATCGATCCATGATCGATCTGGCCGGGAATCCGGCGTAGTATCGGTTGACCATCGACATCGCCCGATCGTGTTCGCCCCTGTTCACTAAAACAAGGGCGCTATCAAACACGGAATCCTTGTAATGAGGGGTAAGGGATGGCCTTGAACAGGAGGGAAGGGCACCGCAGCAGACCGCAACAAACAGACATAGTACGTTATTTTTCCCCATGGCAATCTAATATACTACAATTGTCGAAAGCGCCGTGACGGCGGCGGCGCCTATTTTCCCATGTTTGCTATGTCCCGCAAGACGCTTATTATTGAATCTAATGGCATATCCCTGGTGATCAGACCATCTGCGCCTTGCCTCATCAACCGGTCGGTCCTGGCCTGATCGAAGTAGTTTGTCATAGCGATAATTTTGACGGCCTTATCATACAGCCGCAGCTGGAGGACTAATTCGGCAAAACTCGCCGGTCGCATGGAAGCATCCATAATAATGATCCTTGCAGGTGATAAGGCAAAAACCTCCAGCGCCTGTTGAGAATTACCACATTGACCCGCGATCCCGAAACCGGGGGCTTCCAGGCTTATGGCAGCAACCAAAGCCCTCCGGTACATGTCATGTTTAATAATAAACAAAAGTGAGATTTCCTTAAAGACATTGAGCCTTATCATCCCGTAAAGAAAATGGAAATGTACTCAACCAAAGACCCACTTGGAAAAAATGATACGAATGGCCGCATTAATGATACGTTGTGTTTTGTAGATAATGGAATACAGCTGCATCTTTGCCACAGGTTTACGGGATTTTTACAGTGATCTGCGGCTTTCATAAAGCCAGAGTCGGGTTCTTACTCTAGATTTTGACCATCCATCTTTATGGATGGTCTTTTTTTTGCCGTTCGATTATCCTGGTCGTCCGGTTATCGTACGCTCGTCGATTAACCTTGCGGTTCGTCGATTACGCGCGGGCCCGCGGATGTTCCGAAGCTTTTCTCCTTTACCTTTGTTTTCTCAACAAAAGATCCCTTTATGGCCCACGTTCTAAAAGTCCTCGTTGCCGTTCTGCTGCTGGCTGCCGGCCTGATTACCGCCGCCTTCGGCCAGGCTCCTCCCGATTCTACGCTCACGCGGCTGCAGGCTTTTCGCGATGCCTGGGTGGGTCGGATCAATGCGATGGGCTATACGCCCAGCCTCTCGGCTCCGCCGATCGTAATGGACAACCCTCGTTCTTGGGGTAATTACGATGACACCGGCAACGTACTGCATACCTGCGACTGGACAACGCTGCCTGATGAGCAAAAAGCTTTTTTCGAGGGCTACGCACAACAGACCGGCCATGGCATGACTGGCAGAGGATTTTTTAACCAGGCGGTCTACCAGTGGATCTTTGTTCATGAGCTCGGCCATTGGTGGCGGAAGTGCCAGCACCAGGACACCAACCCCTATGCAGAGGAGAAGGCAGCCAACCGGATCGCTGCCGCCTACTGGCACGAAGCGGATGCGTCTTTTTATACCTTCATGGTCGGCGTATTCCAGGGCGTCATCGATCATATGCCAAGTCCCGTGCCCGCCGGCCAGTCAAAGGAAAAATACCTCAATGAAAATTATCAAAACCTCCCTGGCGGTCAGGCCTACAGTTGGTATCAGTCGATCATGAATGTGGAAGTCAGCCAGGAGAAGCCCTTCGAGACTTTTCGGGAGGCGGTCCAAAATGCCGGAAATCCTCTCTCACCCTAACTTTTTACTGTGCTTTAACACCTTCGCCTCCACGCAGCGGCAAATAACCCGTTTAGTCCTTTCTTTACACCCACTTTGTCACTATTTGAAAATTATTGCTCCCACCTGCCCCAACATACTAATATATTTAGTAATTTAGTAAGCTGAACAGCCCGAAATATGAACATACTGGCTTACTGAAATACATAATTGCAACCCTACTCTTAGCGGGCTGCTATATTTTTACGAGATGGCAAAAGTTTTAAAAAGCGAGAAGTCAAAAATACCGGCTTCCTACAAGATCGATCCGGACTTGTATAAGAAAGCCACTGAAAAATGCCTGAAGGAAAGTCTTACCTCGGGAAAGCGTATTACTTTATCGGCAAAGGTGGAAGAGCTGATTCGCGAATGGGTCGCGAAGAAAGTTTGACAAATTCGATCGATAAATATCGGGTTTATTGCAAAGCTGCAGGCAAACAGCTTGTGGGAAAAGAAATACCGTATTTTTATAATACGGTATTTCTTTTTTCGGTGAAAACCTTTATATTCGATGTAGATTTTATTTAGTGTACTGCCCCCTGAGTACCACTCCTTGCACAGTTCCGACAATTTAGACTTCCTGATAGTAGCAATCAAAATTTATTTTTAAGTATGTTCAAAGGATAAGGTTTAATGGACTCTAAACAAGTCCGACAAACCCTTTGCGACGCGGTATATCGATACCGGTCAAAAGGGAATAGGTTGTGGTTAAGGTTCTGACTTCTTTTATGTATTGGCCGCATGAAGGGTTCGTTGGTAGCAGGTTGACAAGGCTATGATCGTTAACAGTATTTATTTATGAACGACCGCTCCCCTTTCCAGGCGGGCGGTCCATTTTTAACCTGCCAGGACATTTTAAATCTTCCAACGAGATGCCAAAGGACGAATCATTCATCAAAGCATTGCAGGCACAAAACGTTGCCGCCTTCAAGACCCTTGTCATTGATTATTCCGGGGATATGGTGCTATTGGCCTCCCGGCTGCTGCAGGATCCCGTGCAGGCCAATGACACCGTGAACGACCTGCTCCTGGATCTCTACAATTCCGCCTTCCGCAATGCCACTTCCCCGCTACGCGCTTTTTTGTTCGAAAGGATCCGCGTTGCCTGTCACGGCCATCAGTCAAGCGACATTTACTTAGGCCATTCGACTGTCATTTGAACAGACTTTGTGAAACTTCTTTCTGGATAGCGACCATTTCTTTCAGTTCGACCACATTGCGGGTATCGCTTTTTTCCAGGATCCGCTTCTTAAAGGTCGAGATGGTATTTTGTTTCATGCCCAGCATATCGCCGATCTCGTTACTCCCCAGTCCCAGCAAGAGGTAGTGAAGCACGACTTTCTCCCTTGGAGTGAATCGGTCGAAGAGTGATCCGCCCGGCAGCAAATTGTCAACCGGCTCAGCCTTGACCGGGCAATTGCTATTCCCATAAAGAAAATCCTGCAGGCTGCGCAGGGTCTCGTGTTCGGGCGCTGCCTTGGAAAGATAGTTGGTGATACCATAACGTTCCAGGCCGGCGCGGTACATGCCAAAAGGCTGTATGCTAAATATGAGGATGCTGAGATTGGGATAAAGCCGTCTGACATTCGGAATGATCTCGAGGGTCATGCCATCGCTTAGCACGAGGTCCAGGATGGCATGAGTATACCGTTTTCTTTTCAGGGCGCTCATGATCTCGCTGCAATTCGCAGCCTCATCCACTTGTCCAAGGCCGAATTCCTTCTGGCAAATCACCGTCAGGCCCTTGCGCACCACGTGGTGGTCGTCCGCAATCAAAAGTTCTTTCATAAGCAAATAGCAAGTTATTTATCCTGGTATAATAATGCAATCAAATTAATTCGATCGCTATCCGACTTTAGCCATTGAGGAAAAAAAGTAACTTCATCAGATGAAACTATTCTTCCAAAAACGGGCTATATCATCTACAACGCGAAAATCCCTAAAAGAACCATCCGATCAGGCAAAATTTATTCAACGAATTACGCATGATATGCAGGGGGATTTTTTTGTGCTGACCAGTGCCTGTCTCCTGCTAAAGCGCCAGGTCGAAAAAAAGGAAGATCCGATGCCGCTTATCGACCATTTGACCGAAAATTGTCAATTGTATAAGTACAAGCTCAGTAATTTTATTGAATATACCCGTGCCGGAGCAGGGCTGACCCGCACCCTGCGGGAGCCGGTGAACATCCGCGAGCTCCTGGCGAACGTCATAGGCGAATACGGCTTTAAGGCAGCCGAGAAGAACATACCCATAGACCTCCTCGTTGCAGACGAGGTCCCGGACCGGATCATCACGGATGAGTTCCGGATAGCCCTGATCGCCGCCAACCTGCTCACCAACGCCATCGCATTTTCGCCGCAGGGAAGTCCCATTTTCGTTCATGCCGGACAAAAAGGAGATCGCTGGGAATTCATAGTAAGAGACAAGGGCGAAGGAATGACAGCCGCACAACTCGACAGCATCTTTAATACTTCGCCTGAAACACGGGAGTGTTTAAGGAATCCCGCCGGTTTGGGCCTCCTTGTTACACGATACCTGGCCGAAGACCTACTGGCAGGAAATATGATCGTCACCAGCGAGCCGCAGGCCGGCACACAGATGACCATCCGGCTGCCGCTGAGTTAAGAAAATCCTATCAGGATCCGCCATCGAACAATTGCAAAACCCTGTCAAAATTGTAACCTACGGGATAATCATAATGTTTTATTTCGCCCAGTGACCGGTAGATGACCTGTAAAGGCTTGTCGAGGTGCTTGCGGAATACATAATAGTAAACAAAGAAGGCAATCGTATTGCAGTAGTCATCACGGCAACTGTCGGGGGTCATCTGTTCGGAATCCTTAAGATTGACCACAACCCTGTCCCGCTCCTTTGAAGTGATCCCAAGATAATTTGACCAGGCAAAATAAGGGATCGCGCGCGTAAGCCTTTCCAAGCGCATGAATTCGCTTTCCTGCATGTCGTGAAAATTGGGGTCGAACCGAAGTTCATACGATTCAACGCTGTGACCAGGATTTACCGGAAAACTGACCTCATAGCTGCGCAAACCCTGGAGATCCCGGGAAGAAAAAAAGGAAAGGAATAAACGCTGACACATATCCAGCCTATATACTATTTCCTGTGAGTCGCGGACGATCGACCGCGGGTAGAAGAGCTCAAAAGCGAGAAAACCGGGTCGGCCCGATTGTCGGGGGCTCTGCCATTTGATGTTGTGGGTTATTTTGCCCTGCAGGATCGTCGCAAATATCTGCCCTTTTTGAATAACACTCAATTCCTGGCTGCAGGCAGTATCGTTATAGGCAAATAGGAGAAGGAGCAGTGCAATCTTGATCATAGTCAAATACCCTTATATATTTTTACCTTATTCCAGTAGCGGCCCAAGATAGTCATCCGGCCAAAACAGCGCAATAGAATTAATTCTAGTGCTTTGTGCGAGACTGATCAACCCTTCTCTGTGTTCTATCCATGGATTCAACCGTTTTGTAACTACCAAAAACGTTTTTGCTCAATCTGGTTTTGCTGTTTTTTTATTGTTCCTATTTTTAGAGATTTATTATTTATGAAACGCTTCCCCCTTTTGTCCATCGGCACATCCGGAATCATGGATGAAGAGGAGACCACCCGGATAAAACTTGTCAACAAACTCTGTATTGTCGCGGCCTCGGTGGTAGCCATAGTCGGAGGCATTTTGTGCGCTGTTCTCAGCTGGCGACCGTTTATAGTCATCCCGCTTTCGGCCGAGTTCGTGTTAAACGCGTTTGTCCTGGTATTGAACTACAAGCGAAAACATCTCGCCGCGGCCTTGCTGCTGTATATGCTTCAATGTGTAATGATCGCCTATCTAAGTATAGCACTGGGCCGCCTTCTGCAACTCGAATTGGTCATCATCCTGCTGATCGCAATCACCTATCTGATCTTCAAAAAAAAGATTTTTAGGATCATCGCCGTTGTCGCGGCTTCGGCAGATCTGGTGGTCCTCGAGATCGTTTACCGGTATGACTATTCGCATTACAGGCTACCCGTGAGCGCAAGTGCCGCCTTTGTGATCCACCTGTTTGTCCTTTTGGCTGTTATCGGAGTCATCCTGATGGTGAGTACCCCCTATGTGAAAAGTCACGACACGAATGCAGAGCTAAAAAGAGCCAACCAATTCATAAAGATCTTTGTAGCCCAGATCACCCACGAGTTGAGGACGCCCCTGGATAGCATCCACCGCGTGACCCAATTGTTGAGAAGCGAGATCCGAAAGGACCAGGGCCTTAAAAAGATCCAGCCCCTGGTCGATATCGGCTGGACGGTCTCATCGGATGCGCGCCATATCGTGAACAATGTGCTGGACATGGCAGAGATCGAGGCAGGGAAAACACCAACTATTGTGACGGAGCCGTTCAGGCTGGCATCCTTTCTGGAAAGGATACTCGATGTCCACCGGGTGATCGCCGAACGCGAAGACATGGCGCTCGAGCTTAGTGTGGACGAGGAGATGCCGGAAGTGATCTTTGGAGACCCGTTGAATACCAGCCAGATCCTGACCAATCTGATGGCCAACGCCTTTAAATACGGCGCGAAGGGCAGCGTCGTGCGGGTAGCTGTGAAAAAGCAGGCCGCCAATTGGCAGCTCATCGTGAGCAATACAGGCCCCGGCATCCCGAAGGAAAAAATAGATTCGATCTTCGAGCCGTTCTTTACCGGTCGGGCCGGTCAGATCGAAGGCTCGGGTCTGGGGCTTTTCATCGTCAAGAGCAAGCTCAACTCCATGAAAGGCACCATTCAAGTGGAAAGTTTGCAAGGCACCATGACCACCTTCACCGTCACCTTACCGCTGCGGGAAGGCAAATTATGGGACCTACCGGTCACAAGCGAACCCGAGACCGAAAATACCAACCTCAGGAACATTCGTGTCCTCGTAGCAGAAGACGATAAGCTGACCACCTATTTATATTCCAGATTTTTAAAGGATATGGGTTGTTCCTTCACCATCGTAAAAAATGGGCTGGAATTGATACAGCTGGCCCAAGAAAAATGTCCGGACTGGTGTCCGGACATCATCATCTTAGACGGTCATATGCCGATACTTAACGGGGAAGAGACCATCAAACGGTTAAAGCGGTTGCCCGAGCTGAATCATATCCCGATCATCGTGACCACAGGCGATATCTATTCCGATACTGTCCGCAGCATGCTCGACGCCGGGGCGGTCGATTATCTGAAAAAGCCGATCGATCATGCAGCGCTCCAAAAGACCATTATGGCCCAGCTCAACAACGTTCAGCAGGTGTAATATCAACCGCTGACCTTGCTTGTCAGCGCGGTTTCGACCCAAATCGATTGCGCACGTTTGTATCGTCTGGCGTGCAGCTGCCAAAGCCAGCTCGCCTGCACGAAACGAACAATGCCTCTCAAATGGGTAGTCACCCGGCCGGCAAGCGCAGGATTAGTTTGGTCCAACTGCCGCATCTCCCTCTTTAGCGTGTCCAATAAGGATATCAATTCCAGGACCTGATCCCGTACGATCTCCGACGCGCGGTAGATCGCCTCTTTTAAAGGCATCCCGGGATTATTGAGGGCGATAATGGCCACCAAATTGGAATCCGAATTACTGTCGACCACCTCCTTTTCAAAGGAGAAGAGATCGTTGGATAGGGCGCCAAAGGCCGCAGTCAGCCAATGCAGGCGTTCCAATTTCTGTGTGAGAGCTACCGCTTTGAGTTTGTTCCACTCAAGGAACTGTCCATCGCTGAATTCCACCCACAAAACAATATGATTCATGCCCGCCGTGTGACACCGGCGCTCGATGTACTCCCAAACATCGGGGATGCGACCCTGGGCCCGGGTGTTACCATCACGATGCGTGATGTCGATATGATGCGTGTAGAGCCGTTGGAATCTCGCAAACCATTCGCTTGTTGATTGAGCGCGAAATTCGCGTAATACCAGGGCATTGGCTTCTTCGATAGCGCTTGCGCCGGCGGGCAGTTCAAGGTCCCCGCCAAGCGTGGCCATGTTGCGGATCATTTTTTCAGCCGCCAGTTGTTCCTCCAGCGAAAGGAACTGGAAGACGTCCCGCCCCATCACGTCGTTCAAGTAAAAGCCAAGCGTGAGGTTTTTGATGATGGTAAGCATGCGCTCAGCGGCTGCATTGGGATAGAGCAAAAAAGCGCAATTGATGTAGTACCTGGTATGCTCTTGCCAAACGCCGAAGTACCGGCCAAACTGTTCCGCAATCCCGATCAGGCCTTCGCTCTGAGGGTATGCGCTGAAGGTCTTGCAGAATTCATTGAAGGGATAATCCTTTGGTGAAAATAACCTCTCAAGTGAGAGCGGTTTTGACCGCAGTAAGTCTACGTACTCGGATCTGATGCGGTCCAAGGTCGACGATACGGCGACCTGAACATGTTGTTCTTGCTTCATAACTTAATGATTAACGGTTAAAAAAATAGTTTACACGGCTGTCGGATCCCCGCTTAACAGGCAGAGACCGACGCCCTTATCAAGAAGTTATAAAGGAAATAAAGCAGTAAATCGGGATAATATTATTTAGAGTCAAAATACGGGGAAAGCATTAGCACAATGTTGTATAAGCGCAGCGACAATTTTAATCCCGGACGTTATTCGTATCTTCAATATTGTATTGTAACTTTCTGATATGTCCCCTACAATACTGTTGGCCGATGACCATTCGATGATCAGAAAAGGCGTCAGGCTTTTGTGCCAGGTGGAAATGGGTATCCCGGAAGTCGGCGAGGTTACCAGTTGTAAAGAACTTGTTTTACAGCTGGAAGAACGGGCATATACGCATCTGGTACTTGACCTCACGCTTTCGGACGGCAACAGCCTGGACATCCTGCCGGAGATCCGCAACCACTATCCGGATCTGAAGATCGCCGTGCTGACGGTGCAGGCCGACAATATCTATCAGGATCTGTTGAGAAAATATGGCATCGATTACTTTATCAACAAGACCGCCAATGCGGAGGATACGGTCCAGCAGCTTGGGAGATTCTTTAGGAATGAGCGTTTTTGGGTTCGCGGAAGGGTCGCGGCTGCCAAGGGGAGAAACCCTTTTTCGGATATTGCTCCCCGGGAGTTACAAATATTGCAGTACTGGCTGCGGGGAACCGGGACAAAGGAGACGGCGCGTTTGATGGGTGTCACCATGAGCACGGTCTCCACCGTAAAGGCCAAGATCCTGGACAAGACCAATACGGGCAATTTTGTGGAGCTCAGTGAGCTGGCGAAATTGTATAAGATCGGCTGAAGCGTTTTCAGGATGCCGCCGCTACAAGTGCATCGATCTCCTCATTGAATTGTTTGACGAATTCCTCGTAATACTGGCCCGTGGCCGGCCCGGAGTAGCCCGTGTGTATCCGCACCACCTTCCCCTTCCTGTCGATAAGAATGGTAGTCGGAAAGGCCAGGAAGGTGTTGAGCGCCGGCAGGGAATTGGCTACGCCCTGCTTGTCGGCGATGCCGCCGAATACCTGGTCGTATTGGATGTCATATCGCTGCCGCATCCTGGTGAGCACTTTGCGGACAAACGCGGTATCGGTCTGCCGTTCATACTGAATAGAGACGATCTCTACGCCCCTGGACCGGTTGGCCTTATACCAGGGTGCGAGAAAGGAGGTTTCGTCTATGCAGTTGGGGCACCAGGTGCCGCCAATAGTAACGATCACCACTTTGTTCCGGTATTTGGCGTCCCTTAAAGAGATTTTATTCCCTTCGACGTCGGGAAAAGAGAAATCAAAATTGTCGTAGCCCTGTTTGAGGTAGGTGAGGGAATAGGGATCTGGTAAGGCAGCCTTCGGATCCAGGAGGCCGCTGAAGGCCTGTGAACCGCGGGGACCGACGCTTTCGCCGGTCAGGTGACCGTCGGTTGTGAAGCTGCCCTTGAAGTAGGAAGGTCCGGAGCCGATAAAGGAAGAAAGGTAGAAGTTGTTCCCTTCGACTATGCCTTCCAGGTACCGGGAGTCGCCGGTGATCCGCAGGAAAGTGCCGGTCAGCTTGTTGCCGTCCTGGTGAAACAGGCCAACGACCTTTTCATCCTTACCATTGCTCGAGGTAAAAGTGACGTCATAGGTGCCGGAGAGGTTGCCCGCCGGTTTCAGACCGTCGCCGGCGAAGCGGTAGGTGAGGCCGGGCTCGGCTTTTATGTTTAGCGGCGTGCCAGTACCGTCCTGGCGCCGCAGTACGCCCTGGAGCGCCCCCTCTCCTATCGGGAAAGCGAGTTCGTTATCAAACTGGTCCAAAGAGATGAAAAAAGAATCGACCGTTTGCCTGACCCGCCCGCCTTCGAAGGACTCTCCGGCATTGAGGAACCAGGCCTTGATCGCTCCATTTTTGTCGGCCTTGACGACAAAATTGAACGGCACTTCCACGCCGGGGCGGAGCTGGAATACACCGCGCCAGGCGCCGAGGGCGGAGAAGGGCTTTTTGGCGGCTTGGGCGCCATTCGTCTTCGCGTCACCTGCCTGCGCGCCTCCCGCCTGCGGAGCGTCCTGACCGGGTTTGAGCGCAATATTGTATTCATTGCCCGCCGAAAGTTTCACCTCCCGCGTCTGATAGTCCTCGAGACTGAAAACGAGCACCGTATCGGTGGCCGGAACTTCTATATAATACATGCCATCCTGCTGGGAGCCGGAGACGATGTTATCGCCCTTGGCAGTGATCTTTACGCCTTCAAGAGGGGTGGAGGCGCCCGCGCAGGTAACCAGCCCGCTTATCGTCCGCCTGGCAGTTTGGGCTGGACTGTTGGCTGCGGCGATAGTGGCCACCGCCAGGATAAAGATTAGCCTGTGCATAGTTTTCTCATTTGTCTATAAAATTACTAGACTAATGTCACCAAACCAAATTTTCCTCCTGGAAAATACCGGATCCCACGGACCCGGGCTATTCACGACCCCATTTCGCGGCCCGACCTTTTATTGCAACGGCAACTCGGCGGTTTCGATGTCCCAGTGCGCGAGCAGGAGCTCGAAGCGGTGCTGTTCGGATCTGCCCAGGGCATCGAGGTCGGGGTACAACTGCTTCTTATACGGTGTCACCAGGTCTTCGTCGAAGGCCTTCTCGACATTCTTAAAGGTCACGGTCACCCGGAAATCCCAGCGGGTTTCTTCGCCGCTGTGGAAACGCGGGCTTTCAGCCTTGATGCTGATCACATCTCCGGCTTCCTGCGCCTTCTTCAGGAGCGGATAGTGGTTGGCTTTCCACAGCTTGATGAATTCATCGGCGAAACCCCATTTTACTTTGTAATAGCTTTCGATCGTAAAATATGCCGCTGATGGTTTGGCGGTTGGCTGTGCAGCGGCCTGTTGGAAAGAAAGAGCAGCAATAAAAAGAAGTACGGCGATGGTGGTAGTGCGCATGATAGTCAGTTTTTAATGTTATAACAAAGATCAGGGTTGCCAGAAAAGTTTTGCGGATAAAATATCCTGCCCGCCCAGGGCCTTGACCGCGGCTGCCCAGTTGCTGGGGTTGGAGGTCTGTTCGGCCGGCGGATAGTTGAGCCGCAGGGGCAGGTTGCCGATGGCGCCCACGGGAGGACTTACTACATCGAGATCCGGATAGCCAAGCCGGCGGATCTCGGTCCAGGAGTCCCAATTCCTGTTGGCGAAGGCGAGCCATTTTTGATAGCCGATCTTCTGCCGCCAGGCGCCAGCGGCCGTCGCATAGGCCACCGAAGGCTGGGCGAGATAGGTTTGGACATCGGCCGAAGTTCCGCCCCAACTGAGGATGGAGGCGCTGATGGCGCTGTCATAATATTGTTCCGCCATTCCGCCAACCGGGATACCGCGCTCTACTGCTTCCGCGAGGAGGAACTGCGTTTCACTATAATCGAGGATGTCGCCGGGGAAGGCAGCTGCGAGCCATTGCGGTGAGAAAGAGGAGAGTGTCGTAGCAGTGTTGCCGGCACCCGCGATGCCGCCTGAGTAACCGCCATTGGGGTCTTCGGTGAACAGCAGGGGCAGCCGCGGATCATTCCATTGTTGCAGGGTCGTGATAAAATAGGAGGCCGGGCTGTAATAATGCAAGTTGGCGCCGTTCACCAGGTCCTGCCAGATGGGATTCGAGTTGACGACCGAGCTGGCGTCATAGGGCAGCAGCGCATTGTCGGCGTTGGAGGTAAAGACGCCGGCGGCAATGGCGGCCTGTACGCCCGCGGTCGCAGTGGACGCGTCTACATCGGCGACCAGCAGCGACAGCTTGAGCTTCAACGTCGCGGCAAATTTCTTCCACTGGGTAGTATTGCCGCCGTAAAGCTGGTCGGCTTCTCCCAAAGAGCCATAGGCCGTATTGAGACCGGCGATGGCAGTATCGAGCCTGTGGAGCAGGTCGTACTCGATGGTCTTCGCATCGTCATAAGCGGGAAAAGGAATGGTCCTGTTCAGCGCCTGGCTATACGGAACGTTGCCAAATGTATTGACCAGCAGGCTATAGGAGTATACCTCGAGGATATCGGTGATGATATAGTCATTGCGCCGGGCGTTGCTGTCCAGCACATCGGTGGCGTAGAGGCTTTTGGCCTGTGCCAGGTTGCTGAGCACATTCGTGTACAACGCCGTCCACCAGCCACCCGAGGGGTTGTCGGTAGCGAATTGGTAGTGCGCGATATTGTTGTAGGTGTTCATGGTCCAGGCCTGGGCGATGACCCGAAAGGGCGCCGAGCTCCAGTTGTCGGCGGTATAGATATCGACCAGGCCTTTTTCGCCGGCGAGGAAAACGGAGGCGGAAGGCGCGGTGATCGAAGACTTGGGATCGTCGTTGAGACCTGTGAGGTTCTTGGTGCAGGAAGATGCCAGCAGCAGAAGTATGATGGGTAAGAGCCGTTTCATGTTGTCTTAGAATTTTAGTTTTACGTTAAATGCCAGTGTTCTGACGCTGGGATATACGCCCGTCTGATAGCCGATCGAGGCGTTGGGATTGTAGACGATAGGTGTGGAGGAATTGGGCGTGGTCGATGCCGCGCCCTGTTCGGGGTCGGCATAGGGCAGGTTCTTGTGGATGATCCACAAGTTGCGGCCGCTCAGCGAGAGGTCGATGCCTTTGATGACGTTCTGCCTGCCGAATACCGTTGCCGGCAGGGAATAACCCAGCGAGAGCTCCCTTAGCTTGATATAGCCGGCATCGTAGACATAGCTGCGTGCAGCGAGGCTGTTGACGGAACTGAAGGGGAAGGCGCTGCCATCGACGTTGATATCGTATGCATCCACGGGCTTGGTATTCGCCTTGCCGTCTTGTGTGACCCCCTGGAGGATGACGCCGCCACCCTGGGAAAGCGGACTGCGAACGGGATTGCCGAGCGCGTTCTTGCCGGCCGTCGAAGGATAGACGCCCGACCAGGAGCCATAGTCCTGGTCCAAAGAATAGACGTCCCCGCCCTTCTTGACATCGATGAGGAAGTTGAACGAAAAACGCTTATAGGTGAGCGTGTTGCTAATGCTGCCCAGCCAATCGGGGTTGATATTGCCGATGTCGGACTTGGTGTTCGTGGCCAGGATAGGATAGCCGTTGGCGTCGATGAGGCGCTGGCCGTCGAGGTATTGGTAATCGCTGCCGCGCAGAATGCCATAGGACTTGCCAGCCTCGGCCACGAGCTGGATCCCGTTCTGGTAGGAGGCAATGGTATAGGAGGGCTGGCCGCCATAGAGCGAGATGACCTTGTTGTCGTTCTTGCTCCAGTTGAGGACGATGTTCCAGCTAAAGTCCCGCGTGCGTACCGGGGCCGCATTCAGCGTCAGTTCCACACCCTGGTTCTGGATGGTTCCGCCGTTCACATAGAAGAGGCTAAAGCCGGAGGCGGTCGAAGGGGTGATGGGCATGATCTGGCCGCTCAGGCGGGAATGGTAATAGGTGACATCCAATCCGAGGCGGTTGTTGAGGAAGGCCAGCTCCGCGCCGATCTCATAGGTCTTGTTGCGCTCCGGCCGCAGGTCGGGGTTGTTGTTGGTGCTCGTGTAGGTGAAGAGGGTCTGGTTATTGAACGGCGTACCGGCAGTATACGTGTTGGTGGTACTATACACCGGGGCGTCGCCCCCGACCTCGGCATAGTTGGCCCGCAGCTTGCCGTAGGACAGCCAGTTCAGATCGGGCAGCAGCTTCGAAAAAAGGAAGTTGCCGGAGACCGCCGGGTAGTAATAGGAATCGTGGTCTTTTGGCAGCGTGGAGCTTTCGTCCCGGCGGAGGGTCCCATCGAGCGTGAGGAATTGTCTGTAGGTGAGGGTAAGGCCGGCGAAGACCCCGTCGACTTCCTTGCGGCCGTCATATTCCGTGGGTGCGGCCGGTGTCTTTACCGAATTGCTCAGGCTGTAAAAACGCGGCACGACGAGACCACCTGAAGTAGCCGCGGAGGTGTAGGTGTTGTCCACCTGCCGGACATTGCCGCCGAGCAGGGCCTTGAGCGAAAAGTCGCTGCCCAGGTTCTTTTCGTAGTTGCCGATGAGGTCGTAGTTGGTTTCCGCATAGTTGCCCAGGTATTTGGAGTAACCGGGTGTTTGAAAGGAGCCGACCGCTACGCGGGTCTCGAAGAGTTGGTTGTAAGCATCCCTTGACACGCGGCCGAAGATATTGAGCCCGTCGATGACCTTATAATTGAGGTTGACGTTCCCAAAATAACGTTGCCGGGAATCGTCGTTGTAATTTTCGTATTGGGTCCAGTACGTATTGTTGTGGTAGGCCGCCGGGGGCAGGTTGCCGGGAGCGGCTGTAGCATAGCCGCCCAGCCAGTTCCAGGTATTATTGGTACGGTCGCGGAAATAGTCGGCTTTCTGTTCATCGAGATTGATATTGGTCGGCCACCACTGGCGGAAGTCGCGGAGCGCCGTGTTGACGGCCCGGAAATCATAGCTGCTTCGGTTGAGGCCCTCTTCGTCGGAATAGTTGATGAGGCCGCCGAAGGTGAGTTTTGACGAGAGGTCGTAGGTGAGATCGAGATAGAGCGTATTCTTTTTGATGCTGCTATTGGGCAGGATGCCTTTGTCGTAACTATTGGAATAGCCGGCCTTCAGCGAGGCGTCGGTGCCCGCGGTACTGATATAGACGCCGGTGATGCTGGTGACCGGCGTCACCAGAAAATCGGTCGGGTCATGATGTGCCGCCGATACCCAGGGCGTGGCCTTGCCGAAGTTGGGGTTGCCCGGTGAGAAGGCGTCCCATTGGTAGACCTTCAGATTGGGATTGAAAGCCGAGCCCCAGACCTGATCCTCGTCCGTTTCCACTATGCTGACGGGCAGTCCACCGGTGCCGACAGCCG
>Ga0302309_10000287_pt1 | contig 63689 bp, 93 predicted proteins | sample III_Palsa_N1_1_FD_200453 | JGI IMG/M metagenome (GOLD analysis project Ga0302309, IMG submission 200453) | Peat permafrost microbial communities from Stordalen Mire near Abisko, Sweden - III_Palsa_N1_1 | ecosystem: Environmental > Terrestrial > Soil > Palsa > Peat permafrost | place: Sweden...
TGGCAGTGGTGCCGCCCTGGCGCGGCGCGCTGGGGGCCGCAGCCGGCCGGGGTGCTGGTACGGTACCGACGGCAGGGCGATCGCCCGCTGGCGGGGCTGCCACAGGGCTTGCCGCTGGCTTGGGGGCCTGCGTTGGGATGTGCTTCATGCGCAGCGGCACGTACGTGAACGCTTCTTCCAGCATCTGGGGCTTCATGCTTCCCTTGAGGTATCGGTAATGCCAGTCGTCATTGTCCGCAATGCTATCGGCTTGCATCAAGGCTTCGTACGGATCGGCATCGACTTGCGGCAGGTCGGGCACGTTGTCCATGATGACTTGGATGGTGCCGCCGCGTCCGAAGATGCTGTCGACGCCGAACGTGTTGCGGTACAGCAGTTTGAGCTCGAGGTCAGTGAAGCGAGCATAGGTGTACTGCGAGCAGCCTTCGCCCAGCAGGGTAGCGCACTCGTTGAGCTCGATGTGGCAGAGGCTCGACAGCAGCCGCTGGTTCTCGTGCGCGTATACGAAGCGCATGTTGGTAAGGTCGATGAGGACGTGCATATGGTCACCTCGTGATCTTCAGTTTGTCCGCTTGCACGGGTCGGTGCAGCGCGAAGCCGGTTGCCCGGCCAATTTCGTAGTTTACTTGGCGCGGACTTGGCGACCCTTGATGCCCATAAACTTGCGCCACTGGTAGAACTCGCACGACACGTTGTTCCGGTTCCAGTTGTTGACCGTGGCGATGGTGTCGAGATCGGCGGCGACCGGCATGTGCGTGGCGTGCACCGCGTCCAGGGCGGCCCACACTTGGCCGCACAGGGTGCCTGCGCTCGGTCGCTTCACGCCGTTTTGCTCGGCGCGGTTCTTTTCGATGGTGTAGCCGCGATTGACGTCATCGCGCTTGTAGCCGATGCGCACCTCGCGGCCCGTCGCCATGCTGTAGGTCTTGCCGCAGCCGCCGCAGGTCTGGCTCACGCCCTCGTTGGCGGCGGTTTGCTTGGCGTGGTCGGCACCGCACAGCGGGCACGTATCGCCGGCTTGCACAGCCTTGTCGGTGCGTTCGGCAGGGGCGTCGGGGTCGACCACCTTGCCGTCGCGCACGACGGTGCTGGCAGCCGTGGCAGCGGCGGGCACGGGGGCGCCACCGAGGGCGCTGAACACGCTGAAGCCGCCCATGGCAGCCGGCGCGTCGGGGATGGCGTGCTCGACGCCTTCGGTAGCCGCTTGCACGGTGACCGGCGTGTCAGCTGTAGTGATTGCCGGGGCATTGACCCGCGCTTCGGCGGCAGCCTGCGCAGGCGAAACGTGTGCCTCGATTTCGCGCATGATCGAACGATCCACGGCACCCGCCAGCTTGTCGATCTTGATCGGCTCGCCGGCCTCGTTGGTGTACGTGCCCCATTCGCCGTCGACTTGCGTCAGGTACAGCGGCACATCGTCTTCGGCGACCTTGCTGGTCTTGACCAGAAAACGCTTGGCGTTCGACTTGGCTTGCGGCTTGAAGTGGATGACCGGATGAATCAGGGTTTGCGCTTGAGCTTGCATGGTGGGTACTCCAGTGATTGGCGGGTTACACCGGCAGCGGTTGCAGCCGGATGAGTTGCACTGTATAGAGCTCTTGACAACCACACAAGCCGATATTACAACTTGTTACATCCCGTCTACCTAGAATGGAATATCGTCATCCATCAAGTTGCTGGGCACCTGCGGTGCCGGTGCAGCGTTCGGTACCACTATGTCAACCACCTTGCCGTCGTCTAGCTGCGTGCCGAACGCCGTGCCGTCGAAGCAGTATTCCATGATCTCAGGATATTTCTTGTTGATCCACACCCGCAAGTGCGTCGGCGGTCTTAGCCCGCTGGCAAGTTCGATCGCTTCGCGCGTCTTGCTGGGCACCTGTTCGCTTTCATGCGAACGCTGCTTCCACCATTTCTCGGCCTTCTTACGCGCATAGCCTTGATGTTCGATGCACACGTAATCGTAGAACGCCTTCGTCAACCCGCTGTAGTATGACACCTTCAGCATCTCCGGCGCCCCAGCCTTCATGTGGATGCTAAATGTCATATGGTCAACCGGAAACACTTCGGTGATCGGCAGATCAACCTTGATGAGTTCGGCCGTGCCCGCCGTCTGGTCGAGCTTGTGCATGAAGATGAATTCGTGCTTGCACTCGGGGCAGATCTTGAGTGTTGCGTGGACATATGTCTCACACGAAGGGCACAGCTTGACTGGAGCTTCGCCAGTGCCTTCGCCCTTCTTGCGCGGGATGACGGGGTCGTTGATAGGCCCAAGGCGCAGACTGTTTCGCGCGAAGTCGAGCACAAGGCAGTCTTCCTTTCCTTCCCAGGGGCGTGTCCCCCGCCCCAGCATCTGCACCCACAGCACAGTCGACATGGTGGGCCGCAGCATGACAATCATGTCGATGGCAGGGTAGTTGAAACCGGTTGTGAGCACATTGTTATTGACCACACACCGCACAGCCCCGGCCTTGAAGGCTTTAATGTTGTCGTCCCGCTGCGTGTCCGACATGGGGAACGCTTTGGTATTGCTGTGCACGCAAACGGTGGAGACGTCCATCAAGTTTAGCATATCTGCAATCTTGTGCGCGTGTTCGATGCCGCTGGCAAAGATTAGCCAGTGCTTGCGGTCGTGCCCGTGCTCCATGCACTCGCGCAGTGCAGCTTCTGTCACCTCGTCTTTGTTTACCGCAAGTTCAAGCTTCGCCTTGTTGAACTCGCCAGCAATCAGGCCCACGCCATCGGTGTCGATCAGCGCCTTCATCTGCTTCGGCACCAGCGGCGCAAGGAAGCCTTGTTCAAGCAACCAGTTGAATGCCTTCATGGTTGTCATGTCGAAGCAGACATCTGTGAAAATGCCGTCTTCGGTAATCTTCCCATGCCCCAGCCGGTACGGGGTTGCCGTCAGGCCAATCACCTTCAGCGCCGGGTTGCGTAGCAGCAGCTCTTCAATGAGTGCCTTGTACATCGTCTCTTCGGTAGGATTGACGAGGTGTGCTTCGTCAATGATGATGAGATCAATGCGCCCGAACAAGTGCAGCATCTTCACAATCGAAGCAATGCCGGCGAATGTGATAGGGTAGTACGTCTCTTTCTTGCCGAGGCCGGCACTGAAGATACCGGCCGGGGCCTCGGGCCATAGTTCCTTTAGTTCCGCATGGTTTTGGGCGACCAATTCTTTCACGTGCGTCAGCACTAAAATGCGTTGGCTGGCCCACTGGCGCAGCACAGACATCAAAAACATGGCAATGACCAGCGCCTTGCCCGTGCCCGTGGGCAGCGCAATCACGGGATTACCTTTTTTCTCCCGAAAATAGGCATAGATCGAGTCATGCGCCGCAACTTGATAGTTGCGCGGAACCTTAGTTAGTCCCATCAACGCACCTCGTAGTGGCTGCACCCCTTGAGCTGGGTAGCCTTGTTAATCGGGCCGGGTGCCACCGGATTGACGCACACCCAGGTGCCGTCGGCAACGGGTTCGCTGAACCGGCACGTCCGGCAGTTCACTTCCGGCACCGCCTTCAGGTGGCAGACTGGCTTGTGGTTACACCACTTACACCCGTACCAGCCCGGTGACTCACTCAGCTTCTTAGGCGGATCGGCCATCATGATCACCTGCCGCCCACGCTGCAAGAACTGGTCAGCGAAGTCGGCATCGAGCAGAACGATCTCAGCGTAGATGTCGTCGGTGTTCTTGTTGACGGCCATGTACAGCCCGCACATGATGCCCATCTTGCGCATGTACGTCTGCATCTGCACAAAGTGTTCGAACTTGGCGGCGCGCACGCCTTTGCCGTCGAAGGGCAGTTGCGGTTCGCGCGGGTCGCATAGGCCGGCGTGTACCTTGCGCCAGGATTTGCCAGCGAGTTCATCAAACGACGTTTCACCGTGCGTCTTGAACTCAAGCAAGCTGGGGCCGCCAGGGTTGTCGGGTACGCCGATGCCCACGCCGTCGCCGCTGCCGCCCAGGTGGCCGCCTAGCTCGCTGATGCGGTACTGCTTACCTTCGGCATCCTGCTGGTAGACTTGCACCCCGATCATAAGAAGCAACGCAATGAACCGGGCTTCTTCAAGATGTCCACGGTTGAATAACCGAAGCGTCTTGCCGTTGAACTTGCCCTTGTGGTACCAGTGGAACCCGTACCACAGGTCGCGCGCGCATTCGCCGCCCAGCAGTGAGGCGCCCAGGTGTGACCGAAAACCTTCTTCCGGTTCGTCACGGTAGGCGTCCGACATGTGTGGAAACACCTTGCCTTCAAGACCGCGAAACTTAGCGCCTTGGTCGGCTACGAGCGCCGCTTCGATAGCGGCGAGGGTGTTATTTGCGAGGCGGATGGCTGTCACGGGAGTCCTGACCACATACTTGACGGCGCAACGAATCCTTGTCGCGCACGGAATCTCTGCCGAACCAGAACGCCATGCAGCGTTCGGGTTCGGTCTTGGGTGCCGGGCAAGCGGCCGGCACAGGCTCAGCGAGCCGTTGCTTCCACTGCCCGACAGCGAACCCTAATTCTAGCAGCGCGTACGTATACGCGCACACTGCGATTAGGGCAAATGCAAACGATCTCGACATCGTGCACACGCCTTGTTGACGAGACGCAGCGACGGTTCATCGCAGTGCTCGCATTCGCCGGGTGTACCGGCAGGAATAGCCGCAGCACGTTTTTGCGCTGCGGCTATTTGTGAAGCGAGGACAGGGCCGTTGACCTCTTGGTCGGCCCGATCGTCGACGCTCACGTGGGCGTGGCCTTGTTGAAGTCTTCGGCCGCCTTGTCGGCGCGTGCCAGCGCGTCGGCGTCGCTATACTTGTTCGGGTAGCGCTTGCGGAGCTTGTCGATGTTGTGCTCGAGTGCGGCCTCGAACTTGACCTCGTAGATCTCGCTCAGGTAGGCCAGCGACGTGATGAACAGCGCGAGGTTCTGCTTCAGCTTCTCCTCGTTGAGCGTCTTGCTGTAGATTGCATTTGCCTTGATGATCGTGAGGATCTCGCCGCTGAATGCGACGGCGCACTCGTGCACGGCGACGGGGCTGCGGGTGCTGGATGCCTTGAACAGCGGGTAGCTGAGGTCGCGGATGGCCTGCTGGTCCCACACGATCAGCTCGTGGAACTGCCAGCCCAGGTGCGCGCACGCGAGCTGTGCGTACCACGCGGCGTCGCCGATCTCTTCCTGGATGTTGGACAGGCCGCCAGTACCCGAATGGGTGGCGGTCTCGAGATCCATCCAGATGCCGTTGACCGTCTCGGCCAGTTCGCCGATCTCGCTGCCGATGCCCAGCGCAGCGTGGATCAGGTTCATTTCCAGAGACGGAAACATCTTGGCCGTGCGCATGGCAAGCGGCTGGTATTCGTGAAACTTCATGTTGATGTCTTTCGAAGTACAGATGAATTCGGGGCGCAAGGCCCCGGCACGTTCGAACGCTGACGCGGCCGACTTACAGCAGGTTGCGCAGGCGTTGCAGGAACCCGTGATACACGGCCACTTCGTAGTGACCGAACTGGCTCAGGTGTTGCTCCATCTCGTCCAGCACATCGTGGCCGGCGTGACGCACCTTGGTTTCGACGGCGTTCGCCGCATCCTTGCCGTCGGACTCGACGGTACCGGCCAGCTTGTCCGCATCGGCCTTGATGTCGGCCAGCGTCTTGTCAACGATGGTGCCGCCCTTCGGTTCGTTCTTGCTCTGCGTGTCTTCCTGGCCCTTGCCAGCGTTCGGATCTTGCTCGTCCATGTTGGACTCCTTAAAGTTGAGGAAAGAACCCGGCCGAAGCCGGGTAGCACGGCGTCAGCCCCAGGGCGGCGGCTGGTTCGCGGCCGGGTTGCCGCCGGGTTGCGGCTGTGCGAACTGCTGTTGCGGCTGTTGGACCGGTTGCTGCGGGGGCTGCCACGGCTGGCCGCCCTGGGGCTGTTGCCACTGCTGACCCTGGGCGGGCTGCTGGGGCTGTTGCGGCGGCTGGTAGCTGGGTTGCCCTTGAGCCGGTTGCTGCGGGGGCGCATAGCCTTGCTGCGGGGCCGGCTGGCCGCCCTGTGCGGGTGCCCAGTTGCCCGTCTGTGCCGGGGGCGGGAAGTTGGCAGGCATGCCGGGGTTGACAGCCTGACCGGCCGCAGCAGCGCCATTGACAGCCGTCTGGTCATTGACGTTGCGATACGCGGAGATCTCGTTGTTCGCTTCGTACTCGCCGGTTGCCGGGCGAACCTTGAGCTTCAGCTTCAGCGGGCGGCCGTGCAGCATGTCGGTAGACTGCACCAGCCCGACAGCGCCGACAGCATGGCAGATGGCGGCGAGATCCTTGTATGCAATCTCGACCGCCTGCGGATTGTTGTTCTTCACGTTTAGACGCGCGAACACCTTGCGGCCCTTGTACTGGCCGTCGAGAATGTCGAAGCGCAGCTCGAGATACATGCCGCTGCCGTCCTTGGTGGGCTTGGAATCGGACTGATCCATTGCCGCGATATACCAGCCGGCAGGCATGGCGTCCATGACGCCAGTCGACGGGACGACAGACGTACTGTCGAAGTTGATTACGACGCCCATGGGGCATTCTCCTTTTTCTAGGGCTTAAGAGCGGTGCCCATGACTTACCGCATTTTGATTCAAGTGCGCGTGTACAGATCGATTCCGCACGTCGTGTACAAGGCGTGCGCAAACGCGTTCCAGGCATTGTTGGGCGGGGTCGGCAATGCCACCTCGCCCATGATGCCGAAGCGATTGCCCGCCGTGTACGACGGCGTACGGGACAGGGCCAGCATACGACCCTTGTTTTGCGAAGTGGCACGAGTCATGCCCTTCTTGTCATCGCTGCTGATCAGAAAGACGGGTTCGTACAGGAAGCCAATCACATCAGCCCACTGCGTCATCAGTTCCCTCTTGCCGTACGTCTTGCTATTCTTCGGGCTGTGCAACAGCAGGTCCCAGCTGTCATACTCGCCGGCCGTCGGATCAGACACCTTGTTCGAGAAGACGTGGCAGGTGAAGACGGTGTTGATGCCAGCGTAGACTGCTAGTTGGTCAAGTGTCTTCAGTACCGTGTCGAAAATCGTGTTCGACAGCGTGTACGCCTTGCCGTAGCCACCGTGAGCGCTTTCCATCGTGCTCGTCTTGGTCTTGGCCGTGTCGATGCGCAGCACGTAGTCGTGAATCATGCGCTCGAGGGCCGTGGCGCTGTCAAAGGCGATGGTACGGTATGCGAACTGGCCGCGCTGGGCCATGGTCGTCACTTCCTGCAGAAACAGCATGAAGTCTTCGTACGTCTGGATCATCGGGGTCTTGTCACAGGTAAGACCTGCGTAGCCGACTTCCAACGGTACCAACAGAACACCCGGCGCACCGGCGCAGAACGTCGACTTGCCCATCTTTTCGAGACCCGCAACGACGACGCGAATACCGGCACGGGAAGGACCCCTTGTGACTTGCTGAAGGAAGCTCATGTGGTCAGCCTTGCAGATCGATGTTGAGATGGGCGCCGCACGCGGGGCACTGGCCTTCGCCGTGAACGTGCTCGATGATGGGCATTGCCTTGTTGCCTTTGAGGGGAGTCATTTCACCCCGCAGCTCCTCGATCATGCGCTGCACGATGGGTGAAGGATATGGAAACGCATGCTCAGCTTCGCGCACCAGCTCTTGCCGGGTCATGGTACCCGCAAGCATGGGGCGGCGGGTGGCGGTCAGAATCGCTTTCATGACATGTCGCTCTCTGCCCGCAGGCTTTGGAACGTGGGGAAGCGCGGCTTGTCCTTCTTGCCGTGGGCGAATGTCTTAAACTTGATTACCTTGCCGACAATCTCGCCGGGGTGAGCCAAGTAGTGTAGCCGCTCGGCATGGGTCATGCAGCCGGCAGCCACCGTGATGTCCTGTCCCGTCTTCAAGTCCTTGCACAGCAGCGCACCGACTTGGCCGTTCGGAATCATGTTGTCCTGGTGCGAGCTGCGTTCGGTCTGCCCCAGCTCATTGACCGTAGCCGGATTGCCGTTCATGTTGCCTTCGACCAGCGCGGTCACCGTAGCCTCTTCCTCGCTAAACCGCTTGATACGCGACAGGTTGGACTCGGTCGGCGTGCATCGACCAGACTTGTACTGGGCGTAAGGATTGCGAAGGATAGATCCTTCGTATCCTAGCTCGAGGTATTGCGCGTCAATAGCTTCGATGTCGTCGACGTTATATGCCACCTTGTACGGCACCAGCCGCAAACGTGACCACAGCAACGGTTCGTTCACTTGCAGCGTCGCCATCCGGTCTTGCAGCCGCGCGTACCGTTCGCAGTAGGACAGTTCTGCGCCATCCAGTTGAATGAAATCGAACAGCCACCACAGCGAGTAGGGCTCGCCTTCGATGGTACCGACCGCGCTGGTTGTGCGCCGGCACAGGTCCGGAGCGGTCTCTGACCAGCTTGCCAGTTCGCCGTCCATGCCCAGCGTGAGGTCGTGCGTGAAGAACCCCGTAGTGAACTTGTTCTTGTGCCGCTTGAACGAACGGCCCGTCAGCACACCCTTGAAGTTGAGGGCACGGACGCCGTCGATCTTCGGCTGCACCCACTGCGGAAAACAGAGCTTCTTCGCGTCCCAGTCACAGGCGAGCATGGGCTTCTGCCTGTCGAAGAACGCCTGTTCAAATGGGCTCATTACTGGCCTCCTGGCTTGCCGCTGCGTCGTCGAACGCCTGTTGCTGCACCGATCGCGGCGCGAGCTGGCCGGCGCGCGCCATGCGGCCACGGTTGAGGAAAGTGATGAGCGCCGCAGCCTGCATATCGTTCAGTGGCACCCGCTCAGCAAAGCACGGCAGCATGTACAGATGCGACGGCGCCTGCCGCCCTCTGAACGTGGACGTTGCCACGCGTTCTCGCATGCCACCGTGCAGCAGGGCCAGCGTGCGGGCATCACTGAGCCCTGTAGGCAGCGGCGCGCGGGCACGCTGCATGCGCTCGAACATCGCCTTCGACTTAGCGATGACCGCCTGGGCTGCCGCGTTGCGGCGCGCCAGCTCTTCGGGGGCAACGTTGCGGATGTCGTCTGGTTCCATGCTTTACATCAGTAGAAAGAGAACCAGCATAACCGAACCGCCGATCCAGTGGCCGGTGCTGAAAAGGATGACGCTCGTCGTCACGTAGACGACTGCTGATATCTTGGCTGTCATTGCGCGATAAATTCCTGGTAGATCTTCATCAGGCCCGGCAGGTGCGGTTCGATGAGCTCGAACGTGCCTTTGGCGTACGCTTGCGCTTCCACCTGGGCGTGGCTGTGGTAACGAAGCCGCAGGAAACTGAACATCAGGTTCCGTAGGTTCATCTTCATCATCCAGTGCGTGTAGTGGTTGACGTGAAGGAACATGCGGGCATGCTCCGGTGCCACGCCGCGAGCCAACGCCATCTTGTACAGCGCATACCCGTTCTCGCAGTCCATGTTGAGCTCTTGGCGGAACCAGCCCTGCGTGACTTCGTCCAGGTTGTCTTCCTGGCCTTGCTTGGCGTTTGGTGCCTTGCCGCCCACGACGGCCGGGATGTACCACTGCTCAGGAAGCGTGATGTACCGGCCGCTGGCCTCGTTGATCGTCTGGGTGCGCTGGCGCACGAACTGGCGGGCCACGAAGATCGGCAGCTTCATCTCGAGCCACACTTCGATGATCTCGAACGGCGTGTCGTGGTGGTGCTGCGCGAGGTAGCGCGTCAGCTTCATCTCGGCGTCGTAGCCGCGCTCCTGGTCCTGGCCTTCGAACGACAGGCGAGCCGCGTTGGCGACGTCGGTGTCGTCAGCGTCGAAGGGGCGAAGCATTGGACGCTGGTCAAGGCTTGCAATATTGATGTCCCAGTGACGCCGCGTCGGCCCGGCGAGGTTGCGCAGCTTGACGAAACCGTGGTCTAGGACGGCGATCTGGTTAGGGTTGGCGTGGATCACTTGAGTTCCTTGAGTTCTTCAACAGCGGCGCCGATGGCTTTGCCGAGTTCGTGTTCACGCAAGCGAAGGTAGCCTTGTGCGTGGTCCAGTTGCGTGCCGCCCATGCCTTCGGCAAGGTCTTCTGCAACCTCACGCGACAGATGATAATAATCGACTGCCCGGCACAGTACGGCAGCGAGAAGGAATCCAAGACGATTGCTGCCCATCTCACCACCCTCCGCCACTGGTGTCACAGCCACCACTACTGGAGCCAAAGTCGATGCCGGAACTGGTGTCGGGCGGCGGTGCGGCGCAGTAGTCGGAGGCGGCGGGGGCAGGCGGTGCATAGCTTTGTTCCAATGCGGCGTACAGCGGGCTAATGGGATTGAGAGGCGACTCGATGTCCGTCAGCGGGTTGTACGGGGCCGGGCTGAAGGTAGTGCGACGGTCGTCTGCCACACGCCGGCCCGTGCGCCCTGGCTGCATGTTGGGCACCAGCCGGCGCGGCTGGGCTTCTTCGGCGCGCGGCGCCGGGTCTTTCCAACTCGGATCAGGTTGGTAAAGCCCAGTCGGTGCCATCACAAGCGGCTTGGGCATCTGGCCGCGCCACGGATTGGCTTTGGGCGGCTGCGACAGGCTGTCCACGAACGCTTCGACGGGCGACTTGCGCTTGCTGAACAGCCGCTTGATCCATCCGAACATGTCAGGCTCCTTGCGCTTCGAGCGCAATGCGTTCCAGCGTGTCGCAGGCATCGAACAGATCGCTGCCGGCTTCCGGATCGCAGTTGAGGGAACGGTCGAACACGCGCTTGACGCGTGCGATGTCTTCGGCACCCGTCACGGCGATCAGGACCGCGTGCTGGCCGGCAGGGTTGGACTTGGGGTCCAGATGGGTGACTTCGATACTCACAGCTGGATCCCCGGCACGGGCGGGTTGTTGACCACACCCGTCGCCTGCGCGGCGGCCAGCGAAGCGATCGCTTCTTGCTTCTTCTTTTCGGCGGCCGGAAGTTCGATTTCCAGCTGCGGCGACTCGGGCTTGATGGTCAGGCACTGGTCGAAGACCTGTTGCTGTTCGGCCGTCAGGGTGTTGTACACCTTCTTCTCGAGCTCCCACTTCTGGCGGATGCACGCTGCGGCGCCAATGCCGGCCTCGCGGAACTTGTCGGCCATGGCCTGGAACATGCCGTAGTCCACTTCACGCTTGATGGTGTTGGTGAACTTGAGCTGCCACCCATTGTTGAGCGGGAACTTGTTGGTGCCTTCCTTGGGGGTGGGGAAGAACGACGCGACCAACCGTGCACGCAGTTCCTTCTCCTGAAGGATGAGAGCCGTGGGCGTCAGCCGCGCGATCTCCACCTTGAGGGCTTGCCACCGCTTCAAGTCTTCCAGCGTGGCCGGGGGTTGCCGAGGGATGTCAACCATCTGATTCTCCGTATTGCTCACCGGGTGCTCCTGTGTGGTGTAGCCGTTAGGTTAACTTAACAGCCACACCGAGTCAATGCTTCCTGTACGCCTTTGAAAGTTCAAGTATGCGGTACGCCTTGCCGCTAAACCCGTATTCGGACGCAAGCTTGTCCTTGCTGATCTCCCCCAGGTACCCACTGTCGACCATGTTGCGCAGCGCTTCGTCAAGTGCGCGGATGGCGCCTAGCGGATGCTGCACAAACGAAGGCGTCTTCTGGCTCCGGATCTGGAGGTACTTGCGCGGGATGATGCCGTTCGCTTTCAGCGCCTTGGGGACGTTGTAGCTGTCGGGGACTTCTTGAGTGAGGTAGTCACTGAAGTACGTTTGGAGCTTCTGTTCGCGGCTGTGGTCACTGATGCCGACATCGCCTTCGTTAAGGCGCCGCGTCATGATGGCAATGTCGTTGCGGATGGCTTGCAAAGCCCATTGCACATGGTGTATTTCAATTCTAGGAAACGCAGGGTTGTCCGGAATTGCAACCAGTGCAGCCAGTCGCATCATCTTCAGGTGCGCCCGGTTCCACATCTGTCGATGCGGCTCGTTGGTGCGCGTGCTGTTGATCTGCATGTCGCACTCGAGGTTGAATGCGTGCATGGCTTCAACCGCCGCATCGGCGGCGCTGAGTAACTGGCACCCGTGCGACCGGTCAACTGCGGCTCCGACTAGCGTTGCCAAGTGATTAGCGACGTCGACCGACATAAAGTTGACTGGGTTGTAGTTGATGGGTGGCCGGTCCCCATCGTACTCAACGATCAGGAAGCGCGACAAGAACCCGTCAGCCATCATGCTTTCGGTCAATGACTCGTAGAACGTGCTGGGTGTGGTCTCGCCAATCATGCTATAGGCCACACCGTTCACACTCGCGACGTTCTTTTCCTTATCGCTATACGCCATGCCGCCGACGATTGAGCCGAACGCAGACTTCTGGTATAGGTCAGTCATCACTGTACGCAACGACGACAACGGCCCACTCGTTTTGTTCTCGTCGCCAGCCATGGCCGCCAGCGTCTTACCCCATTCACCGCTTACGTTAACGAACGACGTTTTCATTGCCACAGCCTTAGTGAGCGCTGGGCCGCTGACGAACTTGCTAAAGTCTACGAAGTCTTGGACTTTTGGTTGCCCCATCTGCGACAACTGCGCAATGATCTTGCTCACCCCGCTGTGCATGGCTTCCTTGCCCACCGCACTACGGGCCACCAAGACGACGTACATATTAAGGCCAGAACCGGGGATGTTGTATGCGCGCCCCAGAATCCCAGCCAGCAGGCCGATAGCGGCCACGATGGACACCTCACGCACAGGGCGCGGGCTGCTGTGGTAAATGAACTGTGCCAGTTGACCCATAAGTCCGGGCGGCCAATCGAGCGCAACGGCCCCCGCTTCGGACTGCCCTGCCTGCGCAGCGTGCCCCATTGCCTGTACTACCCCAGCAACCCCCGCAGCCGGGGCACCAGCAGGCGCCAAGCTCGCTATCAACGCCTGTGCCTGGGCCTGCCCGTGCTCACTCGCTACACGCTCGCGTTCCTGGCGCGCACGGATAATCTTCAACGTGCGGTCAATGTACTTGTCGTTCTTGTTGATCTTGTTGTTCTTGCGCGTGTCCTTGCCCAACGCGGTCATGCGGAACAACCGGCGCACTTGTGAGTTCGCTGCGCTCTTGTAGCACAGCATGGACAGCAGGGCTAGGTCGGCTTCGGACCCACTGGGAAAGCCCATGCCCTGCCAATCGCCCTTGCACAGTTCGACATACTTGTCGCCGTTCGACTGTGCCGTAAGCGACTCAACGACATCCGAGTCCGTGAGCTCTTCATCAAGCTCAACCAACTCGATCTTGTCGTCCTGTTGCGCATCGCGTATGCGGTTAACCAGCGCCAGCACCATCTGGCACACCGTCTCGTCCGCCCGAATAGGCTTGTCGAGCACGATGTCGCCCGTGCACACCAGAAAGCGCTCCTGGCAGTAGACTTCAACAAACTCGCGCTTGACGCCCTGGCCGAAGCCCGGCGCCTTGACCCAGATGTGCAAGCCCTGGCCCGACTGCGAGCGTTCGGTGTAGGACTCGAACGTCCCCATGATCATTGCGTGGCCCTGCACCACCTCCGAAGGCGTCCACTTGGCCGGGTCAGCACAGTTGGTCTGGTTCTTGACGTCCAAGTCAATGCAGACAAACGGGTCGTCCGCAGACACGCAATAGCCGATGGCTAGGCCGTAGTGCAGCGCCGCGCCGCACGCTACGTCAAACGACAGCCAGTTGGCAGGCGCGTGCGCATCGCAGCGCACCGGGCGCCCTGCCGCATCCAATCCTGTCGGAACCTTGAGGTCACCCTGTGCATCCGGCGTAGCGAGCAACCATTGCGCCCGCGCCTTCAACTCTTCAGGTAGCCGGCCCCATTGCGGGGGTCGTTTCATGCCGGCACTGCGCTCCGACGACGGTGCAACACCAGCTTCCACGCGTCGATGTACGGTTGCAGCGGCCCGCGTTCCCAGATATAGAGCTGGCCGTCGTTGACCACAATGGCATTGGGCAACAGCCCTTGCTTGCGGGCATACAGCAACCCGGTGCGCGACACGCCGACTTCCTGCATGAGGGCGGTGCTTGTGATGTACACACTATCGAAATGAGCTTGCGCAGGATTGGTAGACATACGGATGCCAGATATGAGCGCGGGAGGTGCAGTGTAAGCGTAAGCCTACAAAAGTCACAATAGGGACGCTATGCGGGCCGCCTGGGGGCTACAGGTGCAGGGTCGCACGTTTCGCGCATCAACTGGGCTTGGGATTCGCGCATGCGGTAGTCGTGATCGACTTTGGCTTGTTGATGTCGTGCACGGCGTTCCTGGCACGCCTTCACGTACTGGTCGTATGTTTCCTTGTACGACAACGCCCTATCTACCTTTTGTTGCTGAACAGCGTCACGCAGCAATTGGTTCGTGTATTTGGTGGCCTGTTCAGCAGTAGCCTCGGATTCATGCCAATAGTGCAACATCTTGTCCACCGTATCGCAGATGTCGTAAGGCCCTTGGCCGTGCTGGGTGCCGGCGAGCTGAATGATATTATCGAAGTTAATATACGGGTAGCGCAACAGCGTATTGCGGAGAGCAGACATGAACAGTTGATCGGCAACGAGTGCCGTATTACGTTCCATATCTTGCTGGCGCAGCAATGCGAAGTTGGAATTGTCCGCATTTTGCTCAGGGGTGAAATTGGGGGTCCAGCCGATTTGTTGGTGGAAAGGCAAGCGAGTGCGCATGATAAGAACCAAGTGATTGAAGTGGGTGTTTATGTTAGCACGGGAATGAGCAGACTAATGTTGATAAATGGGTAGGGAGGGGCCTAGGCCGGGGATATATAATGGGTAAAACCGAGCATTAGCGTACTAAACAGGCCGAAAATAGCAGAAAGTAGTGCGTTGCCTATATCATACTAAGATACCCATACAGGGAGAGGGGGGTGCACACCCCAATCTCTCTCTGGCTATCAGCCTCTCTATACTTGTAAAAAAAATAATAATTTACTATATACAGTACACAACCCATAGGCATCTGCCGATTAGCCTGCTGGTAGCCGCATAGCACATTGGTTCCACTCGACCGACATGACGATCGTCTAGCCACCGCTGCGCCAGCACAGCCCGCCGCATGCATGTGGTCAGCAAAAAGCCGCCCGAAGGCGGCCTTGCATTAGTAGTCGACCCAAGTGGTCTACAGATGATCGTCATGGGCCTTCAACTGGCGTGCCGCGATTACCGCGCACACGATCCAGTCAGCCGGCTGCGGCGGCACGAAGGTCGTATCGCCAGCGAGCTCAGCTTCGGCTTTCTGAAACTCTTGCACGAACGATACGGCTGCCGCGTACTCGGTAGGGTTGGGCAACGCAAAGGGCTTCCCCTGCGCATAGCCGTCGGCATGACCAGCTTTCCAGCCAGCAAGCCATGCGTCGTGCCAGCCTTGCACAAAGCCCTTGCGTTCGGCCTTCTTAAGACGTCTTCGATAGCTATTGCCGCTCATGTTTGCTCCTGGTTGTCCAGCAACTGTACCACAGCTTGATGCCGGCACAACGCCTGAACGACCGATACACCGTGGTCACAGCAACCAACCAGGAGCCACTCCATGCCCCGCCGCTTCACCAAGGTCCACACTGCCAACGGATACGCCGCGATGGGCAAGTCCTTGCGCCGCCCGCATATCGCCGGCGCCGGCAAGTCGAAGGGCGACATCAAGGCCGCTATCGAAGCCGAGCGCAGGAAGGCTTCGCGCATGGCGCAGGCCAGCAAGAAGAAGTAGTCAGCCTGCCGCCGTCAAGTTGCACCGTACTGCTAACCGGCTTACAGTGCAACCAACACGAAGCGCAAGGCGAGTGTCCACTAGGCGGCTATGCACCGTGGTGGGTACTCGGCAAGCCGAAGGGCATTCGCCTTGCACTTCAACAGAACATAACCAGCACCATCGCACAACAGCCCGTAGGCTTGGCGCCGCAGCCTTCACAGGATGCACGCCCGGCCAGCTCGTCACGGGACACCCCGCCCAGGGGTAGGTGACCATCACAAATCTGGGACATCGCATCATACGTGGGCCATGCTTGCACATGTCCTGCGACCTGCCTATGCAAGTAGGCCGCGCATGGTGGCGCAAGTCACACGTCACAGGGCAATGCCGAGTATGCGCCGGCTACGAAGCGCCCTGTGACACCCGCTCTTTCACAATTCGAGAAGATTGAATGCTTTAGCAGGGCGCTTCGCGCTCTGTAAGTGGTCGTCGTGGCATGCAAGGTAGATTAACCGGAAGTACACCGGCCAAGCTGCCGGCATGATTCTGGAGGAGGCGCTCAGGTCAGTCGCTTGGCTGCGTAGATGGTACCAATCTGCGTATGCGACAAGAGGCGTTCTGCTAAAGCATTCATTGAACGTTACGGTGGGCGGCTTGCCCGCACCCAGTGATGGGCACGGCAGCGCCAAGGGTGGGCTGTCCACCGTAACATTTATGCGAGCACTGCATCTGAACCTGCGTTACCGAGCGCGTGGAATCTCCAATCCTGAGAGGGATCGAGTTGCCACCATGCGTCACGGGCTGGGCGGTGCTCGCGCCAAATTAGTCCGCCTACAGGCCACCGGGTTATGCGTGGTAGGTTCGTGCGGACAAAAGCGGTCGAGAAGCAGAATCCGCCGAACGACGCCGGCCGCAACCGGCACCGATGTGTCGCGCCCTTGAGGAAGGCGCGTAATAGGCCGCCTCGCCGTGGACGTAAGTCGCACGGAGAAGGCCATCCAATTTCGTCGAGCGGTGCAATGGTGCGCCGAGTGGTCGAACGCAGGCATCTGTCAGAAGGCATGCGTTCGGCGTAGCTGTAGGGCTGGCAGCCTTGTGCGCAAGCACCAACAGTCCATTCAACACTCGCGGCAGGTTCGATTCCTGCGCTCGACACCTTACAAACCGCAAGGCCACCGCGTCAAGTGTGGTCACAACTCCCTAGCTAGGAACCTGAAATGAAACTTTCCCTCCTCATCGTGGCGGCACTCACCAGCGTCGCCAGTGGCGTCACCACGGCCAGCTTCAACGCCACGGTCGTGGACAGCGAAGGCGCACAGCACACCGGCACCGTCTCCGCCAGCACCCTGACGCCAAACCCGGACGGTTCGTCCACGCTCGTGACGACGCTGGTCTTCGCAGACGACATCCCGGTCGGCGGCTTCACGGGTTCGGTCCAGACCGTCGACAGCACGGGCGCGGCGCTGGGCGCGGCGGTCAGCTACAGCGGCACCGTCTCAGCACCCGCCCCCAGCCCGACGCCGGTGCCGCCCCCGGCCAACATGCAGCCCGTCGCGCAGACGGTGACCGTCCAGGTCGGCTGACGCGGCCATGGCACACGACCTCGCAATGGTCGGGTTGGGCATGGCAATCATGTTCGGCTGGACCGAAGCGGTTGCATGGCTGGCCCGGCGCAAGCGACGTCGGCGTGTCAATTGGCAGCCAGTCGTATCAGCGGTGCGCGTGAGTACCAAGTAACAGAAAGGGCGCCTTGAGCGCCCTTTATTTTTGACATCAAAGTATCAAGCCCTTGCGTCAAAGGCCATAATGCGCTAGTCACACAACCCAGGTGCATCATGCTCACTTCTGACAATCTGCTTCGCATCGCGGTTGCAAATGCCGATGGCAGCCCTGTGAACTTTGCCGGCCTGACACCCAACGCGAATCAGCTGGCTCTGGGGCCACGAGCTGAATTCTATGACCCCAACGCTTCGCCGCGCGTCATTTACCGCGTCAATAAGGCTGGCACAGGGTTTGAAACGGCTGCGGGGGGCGGCGGTATCACCGCTCTTAGCCAAGCCAGCGACTACAATGCAAACTTGGTGACGCCGCTGGCGGCGGTCACTGCGACGGCCAATGCAGCGCTGCCCGCCAGTCAGAAGGGCGTCGCCAACGGTGTTGCGGGGCTCGACGGTACCGGAAAGGTTCCTGTCGCCCAGCTTCCGGCCGCGATCGTCGGCGCGCTGAACTACCAGGGCACGTACAACGCCACCACGAACACGCCTGCCATCGTGGCCGGCAACAAGGGCTTCTTCTGGACTGTCGCTACGGCTGGCACATCGCTGGGCATCAACTGGCTCGTCGGCGACAAGGTCGTCGACAACGGCACGTCCATCGAGAAGATCGACGGCAACACGGGCGAAGTCATCACTGTCGGCGGCCAGTCGCCGAACGCTAGCGGCAACGTCTCGCTCGCACTCGCGAACCTGAGCGACGGCGCGACTCAGCAGGCCGCGATCACGGCAGCCGCGAACGGCGTCACTACGCTGACGGCGGCAGCGACGGTGCAGGCCGACAACGCCCAGACCGGCACGACCTACACGTTCGCGCTCACCGACGCCGGCCAGCAGGTCGACCTGAACAACGCCTCGGCAATCGCGGCCACGATCCCGCCGCACTCGTCGGTTGCGTTTCCCGCGGGAACGCTCCTGTACTGGTCTCAGGTCGGCGCTGGCGTCGTCACGATCACAGCAGGCGCGGGCGTGACGTTCACCAAACCGAGCAGCCGTTCGTACTCCACTTCGGCTCAACTCGAAGGCGGCTACGCCTATCAGGTGTCGCAAGACAACTGGCGCATCTACAATAACTGAGGAGAATCGAATGCGCCCAGCACTCCACGCGCGGCAACGGGTCAGTAAGGCGGTCTCAGTCGCCTTCCCGACGCTAAGCAATCCGCCCGTCCTCCTCTTCGGGGACTCGCTCGCTGCACACGAGCACCAGAACATCGCGATGAACAGCGCCGTCTTCACGCGAGACGGCACGACGAACATCGGGCGCATCACCACCAGCAGCAACCCAATCTCGAACTCGCTGTGGGGCACGCCGCGCGTGCAGTTGGTCAACCTGTCCGACACCACGATGGAGGTGCAGGGCCGTAATAACTATGCGGACTCTGGCGCCGGCAGCACGACCGTCAGCATCCACACGCGGCAGTCCGACGCGGTTGCCACAGGTGTTCCGACGTTCAACCCAACGACGGCGGCCAGCGGCGTCACGCAGACGATCAGCAACGGCACGATCATCAACCTCGAGCGCAAGAGCCATCGGGGTGTTGCACATGCTTGGAATGCACTGGCCGGCGGTGGCATGGACATCATCGGCAACCTGGGGCATCCGGGCGCGCTCGCCTCTGGCATGGGCGCGGAACTCGCCTACGCCAAGCAGTTGCTCGCGCTGTACACGAACCCGGTCGTAGCACTTCGTCTCGGCATCAACGACATCAAGGGCGGTGCGACCCCGAACACCACGTTCACTGCTGCGAAAGTGATTCTCGACGGGCTGACCGGGCTGGACGGCAACGGCGGCAACGCCTTCGTCGTCCTGTATTCCTGCACGGCGGTCGGCTCGGTGCAGTCCGGCTACGCCACGCTCAACGAGCAGGTCATCGGCAAGTGCGCCACGTCCGCTGCGCCCACCGTGCTGAACGTCGACTCGACTCAGTACACGGTCGGCGGCGTCCTGCAGCACACCTACAACTACCAGCTCTACCAGTACGCCCTCGCGAATCCGGGCAAAGTCATCTTCGTTGATGCCACGTCGTGCGACTACAACTTCACGCACACGTGCATGTTCGATGCGACGTATCCCGATGCGGGTGGCTACCCCCACACGGCTGACGGTACGCACATCCTGACCAACGGCGCGCTCCTCAATGGTGCCCAGGTCAATAGCGCAACGTCTTCGAAGATCAGCTTCCCGCTGATCGTTCCGCGCAGCGCGTCTGATGCGACGACGCCCGGAGGTCACACGCGCCTGCTGAATAAGGGGCCGTGGGTCGGGACAACGGTCACGACGGGCTTCTTGACCGGCGGTTCGGCCAGCACCACGCTACCCAAGGGAGGCACAGGCGGCCAGCCTTCGGGTTGGGCCTGTGGACGGACGTCAGGCAGCGGAACGATGGCCGTGTCCGTCTATGACGGCGGAGACGCCTCGACGAACGGCTACTGGGTCAACATGGAGTGCACCGCGGGTGCAGCCAATGACATTGTCGCTGCGTATCCCTGCGGCGCTGGCGGCGTCAGCCCAGCGTCCCTCGGGGTTGCCGCGACAGACACGAGCGAGCTTGAGCTCGTGTTCGAACTCAGGTGGGACAACGTACACGCGGCAGGCGTCGAACTTGTCCAGGCCTATTTCCCCACCAACAGCGGTGGCGCGTACGGCCTCGCGACGAGCGGAGAGGAACTGGAAAGCGTCGGCATCCTGCCCGACGTCGTGGCGGCTGGCACTCGGTTCATCCGTACAGGCCGACTGCAAATGAGCAGTGCCAGCATCACCGCCGTCGTCCCGCAAATCCTGGTCAAGTTCGGCAGCATCACCGGCGTGACGTGCAACGTCGGCGTTCGGTGCGTCGGCATCATCAAGTATTGATCCCACATGAACACGCTCTCCGCTCGCTGGTGATGACGAAATAGTCTGACATACGCCGTACGAAGGCCAGTCCGCATACACTGTGGGCTGGCCTTTTCGTTTATGCGGGTGCAAAGCCCGAGGAGATACTAGATGATGAAGTCTTGCGATTCTTGTCAAGCTGTCTGGGAAGGCGGCCAGCCGTCAACCTGTACGTGTGATTTCGATCCGTCGTGTGGTGCGGCAGCCATTCAACCTACCATCGCCGGCCAAATGCGTGCCTTGCGCTGCATCGAAGCCCTGGCCGAACTGGTGCGCCTGAAGCACATGAAGCAGCATTGCGAAGCCATGCAAGCTGCCGGCACCATGCTCGAACAAGACTATGCACTGAAAGCCGAATACGAAGCCGGCAAGGACAAGGCGTGGCAGGCCGCGTTCGATGCGCTGGAGGGCGAGTAACATGAAGACTTCAACGTTCATGTCCTTTACTTGCATCGTGGTGCCGTTTGGCTGCGCAGGGATTGGGCTAGCTATTCTTATGGCACCACCACCCCACACCCAGGCCACACAGACCGCCTACGCCCTGTCCAACTGGGCTAAGGATTGCGACCCCAACGACTTGCACTACGGGCAGACCGGCGATGGGCAAGGCCAGCGGGCGTTCATCGTCACGTGCACGGCGAAGGGGCGATGATGGCAAGCGGCGCTAAAGCCCGTCTGGTGCCCTGGCGGCCCGGCCAGTGGGTCGTGATTACGCTGTCGGTGTACGAAGCTCGCTTGTTCCAGACCATGCACATCACTCCGCTGGTGCACGAAGCTGTCAATATTATTATGCGGGCGCACTGGTCCAGCTTGACCGAAATGCGATTGCGAAAGGCGTAGGACAAATGAACTTCGTCAACACGTTCACAAACGTCGACGAGTGGCCAACCTGGGCAGACGTCGGCAAGCGCATTCGCGTGCTGTTCGGCAGCAAGGCCATCGAAGGTGAACTTGAGATGGATTCTGTGTTCGAGTGCGAACCAATCTACGAAGTTGAAGACGCCAATGGTGCCAAGCACCGTATGGACGATGCCGACGCTTGGGAGTTTATTTGATGGCCCGCAGTCTCATTGACCTCTGCAACGACATCATATACGAAGCGGGCAGGCCCCAGGTACGCCCGTTCCGCATCAAGTCAATCGCTACGGAGATTCGACGGAAGTACGGCAGCATGACTGACGCACAGCAGGCGCCAGATCCGGCACACTGCGAGCATCCCGGTTGGGCGCAGACTCCTATGACCACAGGTGACGGCACGCCAATCAACTTCTGCAACCTCTGCAAGTGCAATCAACTAGCATGAACCGCGTCAAAGTAATGGAGCTGCGCACCGCGTGGTATCCGCTGTACCAAGGCCAGAAGGTCATCTCGATCTACCCCGACAGCCAACAGATGCCGGCGATGTCGCTCAAGGATCGTGTTGTCAGCATGAATCTGAAGCGCCTGGACCTCGAAGTGCGCACGGCCCGCGAGATGCAGCAAGGCTACGCGATCGACACGCACTACGCCATCACTCCGGATCTCGAGCAAGTGGCGCGCGACTTGCATCGCCTTGAACGCGAGCACATGCAGCGCACCATTGAGCATCACTCGACGCAAGCGCACATGTACAAAACACGGCTGGAAGACAAGGACGCGCACATCGCCAAGTTCAACGCGGCGCCGTGGTGGCAGCGCGCGTGGATCGCGATAACGAGGGAGCTATAATGGCCGAACCAGTCATGCCGTTCCGCATCCGCGCCAAGGTGAAGATTCCGAACACCGAAGGTTATACCGACGTCGATTACCACGAGCTAGCGCACGACGCAATGGAGGCGGCCGAGTTCTTTCTGAAGGAATGCCGTCGTATCAAGTCAGTGCCCATGCAGTTCAGCGTTCAGCCGGGGTTATGATGGCAAACGGTTTCAACCCCTACGGCATGATCCCGTGCCCGTTCTGTGGAAGCGGTAAGGTCACAACGCAGGAAGGCAAGTGCTACGGTGCGGCCCCGCTGTTTCGCGGCAAGTGCGAAGACTGCGGCGCCAACGGCCCGCGCGACATGGACCTTCTCGAAGCCATCCACAAGTGGAACATGAGGGCGCGCAATGGACAGACCTGACCCGCAAGCTATCAGGATGGCGATTACACGCAATGCCGAAGTCATTGAGGCACTTGCGGCCCGCAAAGGCCCCCTGTACGCTTTGCGGGTGGACATGTTCGTGGCCTGTACCAAGATGCAAGTCGAGTGCTTTGGGTCCAATCGAGACCTTGCCCTCAACTTCGCAAAGCTCATGCTCGAGGCGTTCGAGATCACGGACGATCAGAAGTGTGAATTCATCGACAACGCGGAAGCCATCAGAAAGGCGCAATCGGTATGAGATTCGAACTGAAGCAAGACCCGGCACCGTTCCAAGACGTTTGGGACGGCAAGATGCTGTATCAACTGCGTGTTGACGACCGAAAGCGGGCGCCGGGCGAAGGCATCGGCTACATGGTCGGCGACGAGCTATTGCTGCGCGAGACGAGCCACACCGGCGAGGTCATGCACCTGATGAACTACAGCGTCGACTATACGGGCCGCGAAGTGCTCTGTGTGGTCACGCAGAAGCTCACGGGCTACGGCCTGCAAGAAGGCTGGTGTTCGCTCGGCATCAAGCGTCTGGAGCTGCGCGGACGGATGTTCATGGACATCGAGACGATCAAGGCTGACCAGCCGAAGGATCCGGTGCGGCATGAGCACGTCAAGACGCGCGACCCGTTGTACAAGGCCGTCGCGGAATCTGCGTTTGCCGGCACGCCGATGGCTGACCACACGCATACGGCCGGCGTCGGCGTCAATAAGACCGCTACTGCGCTGGCTGTTGCTTGGGACGGCGAGGGTATGCCGTATTGTTTTGCGCACGGTAGGAACACGCATGTTGTGGACTGCAAGACATGCGAAACGACTCTTCACGCGCGGTGCAGCATGGCCGAACAAGCGAAGGTACGGGCGAAGGAATTTGATGCCGAGGACATGCTGACGAAGCGCCCTTTCAGCCACTACTTTCGCCCCTGCCCCTACGACGGCATCGACGTGTATCGCACGCTCGAGATCTTCGGCGTTACCAGCCCGGCCATCCAGCACGCGATCAAGAAGCTGCTGGTTCCCGGCCGTCGTGGCAGCAAGGACGTGCGCAAGGACTTGAGCGAAGCGGTCGTCAGCATCAACCGCGCCATCGAAATGATGGACGAGGACAAGCTGGACTGAAGCACGGCGGATGCGCTACAGTGGGTGCATCCGCAATCAAAAGGTAATCACTATGGAACGCGTAATCAGTAGTTGGTCCAAGGTATACAACGGGTTCAAATTCCGTCTGTTGTCGAATGGTATCGATCTCATTCTCGAGCGCCTCGACGGTGCTGGTGTTCTCGCCCGTTGTGCGGCCGACAGCATCATGGCTTCCGAATGGAAGCGATCCGCAGGTTTCCAAGGAGATTGACATGATCCGTCAATCTATCATCGTCCCCGTGCTCGCCTTCGCGTGCTTCGTGCTGCTGATGTTCGTCTGCGGGTACGCCTCGCAGAAGCTGGAAGCGCGCAAGCAAGCACAGTGCTTCCAGTTCAACGACGACCAGCGGCGGTACGCTTGCCTGCGGAGAGTGTGATGGATGCATGGCCGCCGATGCTCAAGTTCCGGTCCAGCTTCGAACACGCGGTACGGGTGGCCCAGGACCAAATGGAGATCGAGCATCACGCGTTCGAAATGAACCGTAAACTCGACTGGCTGAACGTCGAGATGCAACGCGAGATCCTGAAGCTGTTGCTCGAAGTTGAACGTGTGCCGGCAGATGCCTACCCGTTCAAGCCGGGCGGCCCGATGGCGCAAGCCTTCCGCATTCACATCGGCAAGGCACAGACCGATGCCGACCGTGCTGCACGCAAGTCACCCGTCGTGCACGTGACGTACATTGACAGAGGAGTCGTCAAATGAAACGCATGGTACTCGGCTTCGCCTTCAACCCGCTCGACAACACCGTCTTGCTGATACTCAAGGCGCGGCCCGACTGGCAGGCCGGCAAGCTCAACGGGGTGGGCGGCAAGCGGGAATGTGATGGCGCCTTGGGATGGGAAGACCCTTTCATGGCAATGGCACGTGAGTTCCATGAAGAAACCGGCTGCGCAACACCGGATTTCTGCTGGGACCGCGTTGGCCGGATGATACGAGACGACCCGAAAGAACCTTGGGACATTGACGTCTTCAAAACCGAAGGCTGTGTCTGGCCCGATCTGAATCTAAACCAGACCGACGAGCCCCTAGAATGGGCGAAGGTGGATACCCTGACGGCGCTTGCGCAGCAGGGCGCATGCCTTGAAAATATCCCGGTGCTGGTGGCGCTGTGCCTGCTTCCGCCGGCTGCACCTTCGAATCGCCGCCCGGATTTCGTGCTGCGTTACTGAGGCACAATAAATCCAGGAGGTTTTATGTTTCGTCCCGGTACCATCGCCGTCATCCTTTTCTCGGCTGCCTTGTTTTTCGTGGTGCGCCAGTTTCTCATCAAATGGGGTCTGGTCGATCGCCGTCGTAGCAGCATGACGCACGGCGACTTCGGTCTGCAGAAACTGTTCGCATGGGGCGCGTACTTCGTGCTGTGGATCGTCCCGTCTTTCATCGCGTGGAACCTGCTCGAGCTGGCACGTGACTTCGGGTGGCTGCGTTGAGCACGCTGTCTAAGGACGTCGAAACCCTGGCCGCCCTGCCGCGCTGGGACTTGACCACACCGTTGCATGTGGTCAATAGGTTTGACGTGCTCAAGTACAGCATCTTGAGCACTATCGCCAGCCAAGAAAGCTGGATGCGCGACGTCATTCGTAACCTGTATGTGATGGCGGATTTTGAAAGCGGCTCAGGCCCCTTTGACGAACCTACTGCTGTTGAGCGGGCGCGTACACTGCTGGCGCAGGTCGGCGTTACCGGCCCGCTCAACCAACTTGGAGAAGCAGATGAATCAGTTCGAAGGTAAGGCGCGCGGATTCGCGGCCATGAACAAGGACCGCCAGCGCGAGATCGCTCGGCAAGGTGGGCGCGCTTCTCACCTCAGCGGCATGGGCCACCAGTTCACGAGCGAAGAAGCCAGCGCGGCGGCCAAGCTGGGTCACGCCAAGCGCAAGGCGCGCAAGCAACTGGCAACCGGCTAACTCGCCCGGCACGGCCCCTGGCGGGCCGCTGGCCGCGTTTTTCACCGCCGCTCAATGGCTGGGTAGCTTGGGCGGCCCGCAAAGGCCCATTTCATGCAATCAAAAAAGGGCTCGTTTGTTGAGGCTCTCACTGGCACGCTGATTGGCCTGTGCTACGCCATGCCGCTTAACTACATCATCTGTTCGCTCAACGGGTTCCCGCTGAGCTTCAAGAACAACGCCATTCTGACGTTCTGGATGACCATTGCCAGCGTTGTGCGCACGTACGTGCTGCGTCGGTTCTTCAACTGGCTGCCGCGCTGGTGGCGTCACTTCAGGTGCCGGCAGCATTCGTTCGGCGTCATCGACACGCAGCAAGGCGACCTCGTCATGCAATGCCGGCACTGCGAGAAGATTGTCATTCACAGAAGCACGGAGTGATAATGCCGTTCGAAGAATTCAAATGCGACGATCCGCACCGCGTGGTGTGGGCGCTGCGTGCACTGGCCGATGCTATCGAGTCCGGCAAGGTTGAATACCACAGCCACGACATCGCCGGCGGCCACCCTACTCAACCGGAACTGGCAGAGCTTACCCTCTACCTTAAAAGCAATGTCAAACCAAGTCATGACCGCCGCTGAAGTCTGCGAACAGCAGGGTTACTCGTTTGCGTACAAGGGCCTTGTGCACAGCGGTACGAAGCTTTACGTCGAAGGGTGTGAACGGCGCCGGTACGAAGACTCGTTCTTCTGCTCGCGTTGCCTGCGCCAGGAATACCGCAACCCGCGCGAGATCGGCTACATGCATCATGCGCCTGTCAATGGAAGTATGCCGAAATAATGGTCCACGCACAAAACAAAGGTAAGCAAGGTGAACGAGATGTGGCGAACATGCTGCGTCACGAGATCTATCTGCTCATGCACAAACACCAGTACGACGGCGAAACGATGGTCGCCTTGCACCAGCTCGTACAACGCAACCAGAACCAGTCGGCCGTCGGCGGCGGCGACATTAGCTGCTTCGGGTTGGCCTTCGAAGTCAAGCGGCAGGAGACACTCGCTATCCCTGAATGGTGGCGGCAGGCGTGCGCCAGCGCCGAACGCAACAACGAAGAGCCGATCCTCATCTATCGCCAGAATAACAAGGCGTGGCATGTGGTCATGAACACTTTCATCCCGATGGGCAACCAGCGCATGCAGCAGGTCCGCGCCACCATCGATATCGAAGCATTCAAGATCTGGTTCTCGAACTGGGCTGAATACAAAATCGCCGCTGGAGAGATTGACCGCATTTGATGGTTTAGACCATCAAGGTTCGTCGCCTATACTCCTGATCAGTTGAGTATAGGAGTCTGACGTGTATTCGCAATGGCAGGCGCAGCACATGGCGCCCCAACTAACGCAAGCTGAACGGGAGTTCCGCGATCGTTTCGTGAGCGAATACCTGTTGGACTATAGCCCGGTCGAAGCGTGTATTCGGCTGGGCTTTGCCAAGGAATACGCGAACGAGTACAGTCATACCTACATGCTCGACGGGTATGTGCAGCGCGAAATCAAGCGCCGCGAGCTCGAAGAGAATGTCGCGAATGTGAATACCGACGAGGCGCTGCGCAAGCGTATCAAGGCATCCTTATTCCGCGAAGCGCACAACCAGTTTGCCAAGCCTAGCTCACGCGTGGCGGCACTCAAGGTGCTGGCCGACATCTACGGCATGAACGCGCCGGTGAAAACCGAAAGCACTGTGCGCGTCGAAAGCAATGTCAAATTCTATCTGCCCGACAACGGACGTGATCGCAAAGCACCTCTTGCAGATATCGTTGAGGATGCCGTGCAGACCCCGCCTGAGGCTATTGAAGACGCAGTGGTATCGACGGCGCTTGCCGCGATCACCTTTCCTGCAAGGGATGATTCACATGCATGATATGACCACAATGACTCTGCTTCAGGTGTCGGCAGTAGTGGAAGGCAGCGAACGACTGGCGGATGAGATTGGCCGGGCTGGTGTCACCCCGCAGCGATTCACAGAGGTTGTGAAGGAAGCGTTGGACAAACGACTGAAAGAGTTGCGGTCGATTCCCAACATCACCGACGTGTCATACGCACCCATTCTGCGGCGCCGGCAGATCGTGTACGGGCGCTTGTCCGCGCTGGTAACTACGTACAACGCCATCAATGGGCGCAGCCGGTGACGCATGGTAGTTGCGCCTGAAGAAGTTGCGGCGCCTGTACGCAGCCCCACTTCGGCGGCAGCCAAGCAGACCGCCGAACTAATTATCATTCGACCCCAGGAAGGGCCGCAAGAGCAGTTTCTAGCCTCAGCCGCGGATCTTGTCATCTACGGAGGGGCTGCTGGCGGGGGTAAGTCGTGGGCGCTTCTGATGGAGCCGTTGCGGCACATCACATCCAACCCCGAGTTCAATGCGGTATTCTTCCGCCGCACCACCCCGCAGATCACTAACCCTGGCGGCCTGTGGGATGAGTCGAAGAAGCTCTACAACCTAATCAACGGCACACCGCGCGAAGGCGACCATACGTGGCGCTGGGAAAAGGGTGGATACATTAAGATGTCCCACCTCGAGCATGAGAACACTGTGCAGCAGTGGCAGGGCTCGCAGATCCCGCTAATCATGTTTGACGAACTGACTCACTTCACAGAGTACCAGTTCTTTTACATGATGACCCGGAACCGCAGCATGTGCGGTGTCAAGCCTTACATTCGCGCGACGTGCAATCCTGATGCCGAATCGTGGGTTGCCAAGTTTATCGCATGGTGGATTGACCAAGAAACCGGCCTGCCGATAGAAGCCCGGAGTGGCGTGCTGCGCTACTTCGTTCGCATCGGCGAAGAGATTTATTGGGGCGACAGCAAGCAAGAGCTAATCGACAAGCACGGTAGGCCCGAGCTTGCAGACGACCACGAAGATCAAGTCCGCCCCAAGTCGCTAACATTTATCCCGGCCAAGCTAAGCGACAACAAAGCGCTGATGGCGGCTGACCCGGATTACAAGGCTAACTTGATGGCCCAGTCTCGCGTCGAACGCGAGCGCCTGCTGGGTGGCAACTGGAAGGTTGTCAAGGGTAACGGCATGTATTTTAAGCGGACCGATGTCCGCATCATTCAGACCATGCCGCCCCGCGACGAGATTGCCAAGATCGTTCGTGGCTGGGACTTGGCTGCCACCGAAGAAAGCGAAGCCGCAAAGGACCCCGACTGGACGGCAGGGGTGAAGCTGGCGCAGCTGAAGAACGGACGGTTTGTGGTCATGCATGTGGCACACGAGCGCAAGCGTGCGCACGATGTCCGCAAGATGATCAAGAACATCGCAAGCACGGACGGCATCGGGTGCAAGATTGGATTGTGTCAAGACCCCGGCCAAGCCGGTAAAGATCAGGCGGAAAGCTATGCAACATTCCTCGCCGGCTATATCACAGATATTGAACGTGCTTCTGGCGACAAAGAGGTCCGAGCAGATCCTTTCGCGGCGGTATGGCAGGCAGGAGCCGTTGACTTGCTGGAAGGGCCGTGGAACGACGCGTACCTCAGCGAGCTGGAAGCGTTTGGAACTGGCACTGCGCATGATGACCAAGTTGACGCATCCGCAGAAGCCTTCCGACTGCTAGTCAAATCAAACTTGAGCACTTGGGCCGCCCTGGCAAAGCGCTAGGGCCATAATGCTCGGATAACCTGGGTCTAGCTATGACAACTCAAAAACCGCCCCGTTCGAAGTCCGTGGCACGCGCTGCCAAGACTGCGCTTCGAACCGACGACGCTGCGCGCAAGAAGTCGCTCGACAGTTTTCAGAACCTGCCGCAGAACTTTGGGGTAGGGGCAAACAATCCCATGTCGACGGCGACCTATGGGTTCAACCCCATCACGCGCAATCGCACATTGCTGGAATGGGCGTACCGGGGTAGTTGGATGGCTGGTGCGGTCATCGATTCAGTTGCCGACGACATGACCCGCGAAGGCATCGAATTCAAGGGTGACGTTGACGCCGAAGACCAGGAGCAGCTGACGCAGGCCGGAACGTCGATGGGCATCTGGAACGCCATCAATGACGGTGTGCGCTGGAGCAGACTGTACGGCGGCGCCATTGTGGTCATGTTGATCGATGGGCAGGACCCGGCTACGCCGCTGCGCTTGCAGTCGATTCGCAAGGGGCAGTTCCGCGGCCTGATCACGCTCGACCGTTGGATGGTTGAACCGTCCTTGAACGATCTCGTGACCGAGATGGGGCCGCACCTCGGGCTCCCTAAGTTCTACTCCGTGACCGCGCAGGCGCCCGCGCTGTCCATGATGCGTATCCACTACAGCCGAGTCATTCGGTTGGAAGGGATCCGGTTGCCGTACTGGCAGCGCATCATGGAAAACATGTGGGGCATCTCGGTGCTCGAACGCATGTATGATCGCATGGTGGCGTTCGACAGCGCCACCACCGGGGCCGCGCAGTTGGTGTACAAGGCGTACATTCGCACGTACAAGGTCGAAAACATGCGCGAGCTTGTTGCGGCCGGTGGCGATGCATATGCCGGCTTCATCAAGTACATCGAAATGATGCGGTCGCTGCAAGGTGTCGAAGGTATGACCGTCATGGACTCGAAAGACGAGTTTGAAGGCGTGTCTCACACGGCATTCAGCGGCCTTGCTGACATCCTGGGGTCGTTCAGCGAACAAGTTTCCGCAGCGGCCGAGATCCCGCTGGTGCGCCTGTTCGGCCAGTCACCCAAGGGCTTCAACACCGGCGAAACAGACGTTCGCAATTACTACGACCGAGTTCACCAGAAGCAGATCCGCGACTTGCATGTCGGCGTGAACATGATCTACCACGTCATGGCACTGTCGGAGGGTGTGAGCCTGCACAAGTCGGTCAGCATCAAGTTCAAGCCGCTGTGGCAGATGAGCGCCAAGGAGAAGGCAGAGATCGCGAGCAGCATCACCAGCGCCGTGACGAGCGCCGAAGGCGTCGGGCTGGTTGACAAACCGACTGCACTGCGCGAACTGAAGCGGTCGGCGGAAGAGACTGGCGTGTGGGGTGCAATTACCGACAAGCTGATCACCGAGGCCGAGAACGAGCCGCCGCCGCTGCCTGAAGATGGCGTGCCTGAAGATGGCGTGCCTGGGGCGCCCGGCGCGGCGGCTGCCGGGGCTACGGGCACCACTAAGGTAGCCCCGGTGCAGGGCAAGGCCGCAGGCCCCAGCAAGCCCGCCAGCGCCGATCCTGGGGCCGCTGGTAGCGAGTAATGCGCAGCACCCGCGACGACTACGCCAGCGCCGCGCTGAGGGCCGAGGCCCACAAGCGGTTCAAGCTGGCTGAACGCTTGGAAAGCGAATACATGCGCTCGTTGCGCATGCTCGCGAAACAGATTGACCACATTGTCAAGGGTATGGCGCCGGGAGGCGTTGTCGAGGATTCGCACGAGCTCCAGCGCGTGCTACGGTCTTACGGCACTGCTATTAGGCCCTGGGCTACGTCTGTGGCGGCCAAGATGGTAAACCGCATTGCCGAGGTTGATGATAACAGGTGGTTCAAGCTGTCTGGGCAGATGGGCGATGCACTGAAGCGCGAACTGCGCACGGCGCCGACCGGGCAGTGGCTGCGGCGGTACCTTGAAGAGAACGTTAATCTCATCACGTCGCTGCCTGAAGACGCTGCGACCCGAGTGCATGACCTTACGTTCGGTGCCCTAGCAACCGGGCGACGTGCAGAAGAGATCCAGAAGGACATTCTCGAAACTGGCGATGTGACTCTCAGTCGCGCCCGCCTCATTGCCCGTACCGAGGTGGCACGCACCGCCAGCGGCCTCGTTCAATCAAGGTGCCTTCATGTCGGCGTCACACACTACGTCTGGCGTACCAGCATGGACGCCACCGTGCGCGAATCACACAAAGCCATGAATGGCAAGGTGATTGCGTGGGACACGATGCCGACGCTTGAAGACGGATCGGTCACGCACGCCGGGCAGATTTATAACTGCCGCTGCTATCCAGTACCTGTGCTGCCAGATCTTGAATAACTTTGCAGCATTGACTTAAGTTTGATGTTGTATCAAGGTGCGGGTCATTGTTGATAATTACGGGCCATGCAGCCGACTCCGCAAATCGACCCCCTTTCGTTGCTGCTAATCGTCTTCACGGCCATGCTGGGCGCGCAATATGCCCCAGCGGCAACGGTGTACTTCGTGATTCTGATGGGTTCGTTTGTCGGCTTGATGATTGGAGTCAGGCGCCGGCAACCCACCAGTAGATTCTCTACCCTGGCATACAGCATTATCACGCTGACGACTTCACTGTTCATGACGGTGTTCGTTGCTCAGTATATCGGCCCACACCTAGAAGCGGGCAAGATTGATTGGCTGTACTTCCCCATCTCGCTTGTAACCACTGCGTTCGGCGAGGTGTGGATGGAGAAGTTGCAAAACTTGACCGGGATGTTGTTCGGCCTGTTTTCCAAGGAACAGAAATGACCGCCTACCTCCATTGCGTCCCGTGCATGCTGCACATGGCGCTATGCTTGCTCGTTATGTGGTGCACGCTGTGCCGCCTGAATTACATGTCGCGGCAAACACCCCATGTGGTTACGCTGGGATACTTCGCGCTGGGCGCGACGGCAAGCCTGCTCCTATTCGTTCACACGCAGGTATGGGTGTTTGCAATTCTGATTTTGATGTTGGGATGGTTTTTGCTCACATCGAAGACTTGGAATACGTGCCGGAGCATGCAAACCTGATAATATAGGTTGATGAAAAGGAGTTGAGTAATCACCCCTTACAATCCGGCCATCCGCTCAAACCCGATATTCACCTAGCATACCACAGAGGTCCAAATGCGCAACATGATTTCCAAGCTCGCCATGATGTTGACGATGGCGCTTGCCGTCGCATCGGCCGCCGTGTGCGCGCAGACTCTGCCGTATCAGAACCCGACGTACCTGCCGAACTCGGTGCTGGCGCCGGTCACGCTGTCGGCGCCCGGCACGGTCACGTTCACGTCTTCCGGCAGTGGCGTGATGACGCTGCGGGTGAGCGGTACCTGTACCGCCCTGGCAGCCACCGTGCAGGCGTCCAACGACAACGGTGCCAACTACACGGTGATCAACATCTACCCCGTTGCCAGCTACAGCGGCGCCGCAACGGCGGCCAGTGCGGTCGCTGCGACCGGCTTCTGGAAAGCCAACGTGTCGGGCTACACCACGGTCAAGGTAAGCGTGACGGCACTGACAGCTTCCTGCGTGTTCGCGCTGGTCGGTGCACCGTACGATTTCGTGACGGCCTTTTAAGGCAGCCATGACGCAGCGGGGAACGTTCTACACGGTCGAGAAGATCGGGCCAAACCGGGAAAAGACCCCCGAAGGCTTTCTCCTCTGCAAGAACGTTCCCATTGCCCGCACGGGCATGATGATCTACGGGCCGGATGAGACTCCGGTCAAAGGTGGCCCTGACGGCATCACCAGAATTTTCCGGGACGACAAGGAAGTCTTTCGCCCCGAGACGATTGCCAGCGGTAACGGCAAGTCGGTATGTGACACGCATCCTGAAGATGACGTGCTGCCGGCGACCTGGAAAGAGCTGACGATCGGCACGATGTTCAACGTGCGCCGGGGAGAAGGTAACGAAGACGACCTTCTCCTGGCCGATCTGCTGATCACCGACGCGGTCGGAATTGCGCTGGTCGAAGCTGGCAAAGCCGAGGTCAGCCTCGGATACGACGCAGATTACGTCGAAGTCGAACCCGGTATTGGCCGGCAAGAGAACATCTATATCAACCACGTCGCAGTGGTGGACGAAGGACGCTGCGGCCCCCGCTGCGCGATCCGTGACCACAAGACGATCAACCTGGATGACGACATGAGCAAGACCCGCGATGCCAAGACTGCTGTCAAGACCGCCACGGTGCGTGACAAGCTGAGCGAATTCTTCACCAAGGCTTTCAAGGCTAAGGACGCCGCCGAGGTGGAAAAGCTGGTCGAAGACGCTGCCGCCGAGATGGAAGAAGGCGCCAGCACGGGTGACACCCATGTCCACGTCCACGCCGCCGATGGTGACGACGAAGAACGCTGGAAGCAGAACGACGCCGAACATGCCGAACTGCGCGAGCGCATCGCCGCGCTCGAGGCGCACATCGCCGGCAAGGGTGGCGCCAAGGACGGCAAGGGCAAGGACACCGGCGAAGGCAATCCGAACCCGGACAAGAACACCCAGGGCAAACAAGGGCACAACCCCGGCACCCTGGACGAGTCCGCCGAAGAGAAGGAAAAGCGCGAGAAGGAAGAGGCCGACAAGAAGGCCAAGGATGCGAAGGACGAAGAGACCCGCGCCGACGAAATGGCCCTGGACGAAGTTCCGGAAGACCTCAAGGAAGAGGTCCAGAAGAACAAGGACAAGGCTCGCGACAGCGCGTTCATGCAAGACACCGTCCGCGACGTCTTCAGCATGGGTGAAATCCTCGCCCCCGGCATCTCCTTCCCCACGTTTGACGCGGCGGCCCGCCCCGGTGCCACGGCGAAGACTCTCTGCTCCTTCCGCCGCAAGGCCCTGGACAGCGCCTACACGTTCCCCGAAACGCGCACCCTGATCGACACCATCCTGGCCGGCAAGCGCCTGGACACGAGCAAGATGACCTGCGACGCCGCACGCACCCTGTTCAACTCTGCCGCCGCCATGAAGCAGCAGCAGAACAACGGCAAGGCCGCCACGCGAGCCACCAACGACGCGAGCCACCAGCACGCGCAAGGTGTGGTCACGCTGGCAGACCTCAATCGCAAAAACGCCGAGCACTGGGCGGCCAAGCACTGAACCCACACAACCCTGATTCCAGTTGGAGCAAGCAACATGAACCGCATTCGCAGCAAGACCCGTGACGCCGCTTTCCAGTTCCGCATGGGTGCGGGCTTCCCGGGCGACGTCAACCGCACGCACCCGGCGACCATCGAGCCGGCGATGAACGACAGCACGAACCCCATCGCGGCGCCGGGCCTTGCCTGTCTCGTGAACACGGCGGCGAACACGGTTCGCGGCATCGAGTCCACGGACACGGCGATCACCGAGATCTACGGCGTGTCCGTTCGCCCGTACCCCTTCCAGGTGGCGGCGGCCAGCAACTACGGTGCACAGTCCTTCGGCACCGGCAGCTTCGCCGGCGGCCAACTGCTGGACGTACTGCGTCGCGGCTACATCATGGTGCAGATCCCCGCCACGCAGGCGGTGACCAAGGGTGGCGCCGTGTTCCTGTGGGTTGCGGCTTCCAGCGGCGCGCACATCCAGGGCTCGTTCGAGAACGCTGCCACGGGTGGTTCCACCGCCACGCTGTCCGCGAGCTACACGTTCAACGGCCCCGCGGATGCCACCGGCATCACGGAACTCTGCTGCAAGGTCTGATCGGTACCTGACGGGGCCGAAAGGTAAACACCTCAACTTCATACGAGAGAACTGACATGAACCAAGTCCTGATTCCGCCCCGTCGCTTCCGCGCCAAGACGCGCGACAGCTTCACGTTCGACAGCGCGTTTCGCACCATCGACGCGGCGGGCAACCAGCTCGGCCGCAAGCTCGAGCATGCGTTCAAGACGCACGATGGCAAGCGCACGGTGGACTCCACCGGCGCCTTCATGGTGGGCGAGCTGGAACGCCTGGACATGACGCTGCACGAGCCGCTGGCCGCCGTGACGTGGTCGCGCGACATCGACCTGCGCGAAGACGTGACCATTGCCGACGAGGTGTCCAGCTTCACTCTGTCCACCTTCGGCAGCGCCGGCTCTACCGGCTCGGGCAACGGCATCGGCAACGGCAAGGCGTGGATCGGCAAGAACACCGATCAGGTGACGGGTGTGTCGGCGGACATCGCCAAGATCCCGCATCAACTGCGCCCGTGGGCCATGGAGCTCAAGTACACCATCCTGGAACTCGAGTCGGCGGCCAAGCTGGGCCGCCCGATCGACCAGCAGAAGTACGAGGGCCTCCAGCTCAAGCACCAGATGGACATCGACGAGCAGGTGTACATCGGCGACACCGGCACGGGCGACACCGGTCTGGTGAACAACTCGCTGGTCACCAACGTGTCCAACCTGCCGAACGGCGCCTCGGGTTTCTCGCAGTGGTCCAAGAAGACCGCCGACGAGATCCTGGCCGACGTCAATACGATGCTGACCAGCGTCTGGCAAGCGGCGGCCTGGGCCGTCATGCCGGACCGCCTGCTCCTGCCGCCGGCCCAGTTCGGCTATATCAGCACGCAGAAGGTCTCGTCGGCCGGTAACGTGTCCATCCTGCGGTACATCATGGAGAACAACCTCCTGACGACCTCGGGCAAGGGCCAGCTGACCATCCTGCCGGTCAAGTGGTGCATCGGCTCGGGCGTCGGTGGTACCATTGGCACCACGGGTACGGTCGATCGTGCGGTCGTGTACGTCAAGGACAAGAAGCGCGTGCGCTTCCCCATGACGCTTCTCAACCGCACGCCGATCCAATACGACTCGATCTACCACAAGACGACGTACTTCTGTCGTCTGGGCGCGGTCGAAGTCGTGTACCCGGAAGTCGTCGGCTACTTCGACGGTCTGTGATTACAGCCGGCGACTAGCCGGTTCACAGCAGCCAAAACGGCGGGCAAGCGCCCGCCGTTTTCACATGGAGTAGAAAATGCCCGAAGCCAACAAAGCCCCCGCCCCCTGGGACAACCCCGGTACCCTGCCGACCGATGCCGCACAGCAAGCGGCGGCCGAAGAGCAAGCCCGCCAAGCGGCGGCGCTTGCGGCCAGCACCCAAGGTGCCACCACGCCCGCGATCGGCGCCGCAAGCCCCGATTCCTCGGCTGCCAGCGGTACCGCCGTGGCCCTGGCCGGTGCAGTCCCCGAGGTTGCCAGCGACGTCACGGTGACGGTTACCGTGAAGAAGCCCTTCACGCTGCGCCTGTCGACCACTGACGGTACGACCATCACGCATCACGAATTCCCGTACAAGGCGGGTGTTCAGGAGATGCTGCTGTCGCACGCCGAGCACTGGTGGGCAAAGGCGAACGGCGTCGAAGTGTACAAGAAGTCTTAATCACAGGAGATCGCCATGCCGCTCGAACAAGGTAAGTCCGAAGCCGCTTTCGGCCAGAACGTGAAGACCGAGATGGCTGCGGGCAAGCCGCAGAAACAGGCAGTGGCGATCGCCTACAGCGAACAACGGGCAGCCGACGAACGCACCGGGCGAGTCGACTGCATTGGCGGCATGGACGCGAAAGCGCTCAACGCAGCACACGACAAGTTCTGGGGAACGAAATGAGCGACAAGTATTTCAAGGCTGCCGTTCGTGTCGTGGACATGAATGCACCGGCCGTTGATGCCGAACGTCAGCACGATTACGGTCTCGCAGCGAGCGGCCAGATTGTGCTGCGAGCAGGACAGCAGATTGCGAATTTGGCGCGCGAGATGGACCGGCAAGACATCGAAGCCATCAAGAAGCAAATCGACATCATCAAGTCGGAGTGCACTGCGATGGCGGCCAACGTCAAGCTCGTCAAACCTATCGGCGAACGCTGAAGCATAGGAGCCGTTATGGGAAAAGTCCACATTCACGTGCACAAGCGCACGGCTGACGCTCAGTTAGACCCGAAGCAACGTGAGATTGCTATCAAGGATTTCCTAATCAAGACGGAGACTAAGAACCGCGCAGATGCGGAGTCTTACCTCGTTGCAAAGGGCTGGGACCTTGATCGTGCTGTGCAGGCGTGGGAACGCGCAGATCGTACACACGACCTCGCCGCCAACAAGTCCGGCAAGCCAGCCACTGACATCGAGCGCCGCAACTGCATCATGGAAGTCGCCAAGCAAGGCGACTGCACCAACGCGACGGCCGAGAACTATCTCTGCCTCAACGACTGGAACGTGCAACGCAGCGTGACGGATATCCTGCGCGATCGCAAGCAAGGATTCGTCTTTGACTCGAAGATGACCGACGCGGTGCGTGACGCCGAAGGCGATCTCGACAAGCAAGTCCGCTCCGCGTACAAGAAACTCACCGACGAATTTGCAGCCAGCGGCGGCAACCGCCACGCACGAGGGTTCGCCTCGGCGCGCAGCGAGTTCATCAAAGTGAACTACAAGTACAAGGAATCGGTCGGCTCGTGGCACCCCCTGGCCCGCGAGATGGACTAAGACATGTCCGCCCCTGTCACTGTCCCCCAGTTCCGCGCGAACTTTACCGAGTTCGCGTCGACCACCATCTTCCCGAACTCCATGGTGCAGTTCTGGCTGAACGTGGCGTATATGATGCTGAATGCATCGCGCTGGGGCCGGCAGCTTGATCTGGGCGCGCAGCTCTACGCCGCGCACAACTGTGTCCTGGAAGCCCGCATGAACGCCGAAGCAGCCAACGGGGCAGTGCCCGGCGCGAACGGCAGCGGCATTGGCGTGGTCAACTCGAAGTCTGTCGACAAGGTGTCGGTCGGCCTTGACGTGTCTGCCATGCAGCAGGAATTCATGGGTGCTTATGGGCTCACCGTGTTCGGCGTGCGCCTGTGGCAGCTTATCCGTCTCTTCGGCGCTGGCCCGGTGCAAGTCGGAGCCCCTGGCCCCGCATGGGGTAACGGTACCTTCACCAGCCTTGGAGCTTGGAGCGGCCCGGACGTCACTCCGGGGTTCACGAATTTTTCGTGACTATGGTTAATCAAATTGCCCCAACGCTCGACCGACTGGTGCATATTACCATCGGTGGGGATCTAGCTATTGAAAACACCACGCCTGAACCAGCGCCACCGCCAGCACCAATTGCAGAGTTTGAAGGGACACCAACAATTGGAGAAGTGCCGCTGACGGTATTGTTCACTGACCTGACCATGGGTGGTATACCTACGGCCTGGGCGTGGACTTTTGGTGATGGCGGTACTTCATCACTTGAAGATCCATCATATACGTACGCATCGGCAGGAAGTTATGAAGTGACTATGACAGTCACGGTTGATACCAATAACTATGTAGTTCCAAAACCTGCTTATATTACGGTAACTGCTCCTCCCCCACCTCCTGGGCCGCTTGATGCCTACAGCGCCAATATGATGTTCTGCTACGGACGCAGAACACTTCTAAGTTCCTACGCAACTCAAAGACTTTATAGAGTTCGTCGTTCTACAGATAATGTAGAATCCGACATTATCCCTGGAACGGATGGAACCGATACTACAAATCTGACAGCCTTTGTCGGTTCAGCTTCTGCGTATCTTGTTACTTGGTACGATCAGAGTGGCATGGGTTTAGACATGACTCAGCCGACTGCTGGAGCGCAACCGCTCGTAGTAAACGCAGGCACTATTCTACGTAATTTCCAACCCAACGGCACTACCGACGGTATGGCAACTACCGGTAGCGTTGCGGCGAGCGCCGGGATGTCGTTCTACTTCACGGGCGTGCCGTATCCGGCAACTGGAACCGGTTTGCCGTTGATGTTTGGAACCAATGCATCGCCTAAGACTGCCATCATGGCCTATGCTATTTTGGGAGGCGGTAACAGCGGTCTTCTTGTAGGCATTGGCAGTGCGAATGGAAATTCTTATACCGGCGGGGATGCAGATGATGCATACGCCGTGGTTTTTGATACGACAAAATCTACTTTTATTACACAAGTAAATATCTATGTTGACGGCGGCAATCCGACATTTCATGGAACTGCTGGCAGCGTAGATAATAATCCAATTTCTGGTGGGCAGATTTGCTACGCTTCGTCGGTGAACTTCTCGAGCAACTACAGTGAAGCGCAATTCAGAACATTCGTTGGATACTCAGTTGCACATAGTATGGCGACGGCAACGGCAATTAACTTGATTTGCAACGGCACATAAGATGCCTAAAAACGCTGCAAGTAAGACGATTGACAAACTGCCGAAGGTGCTTTCTGGCATTAGCAAGTTGACGCTGAACGCGACATTTGTCGGTGTGCCATCAGAGAAAACGACGCGCGAACAATTGCAGCAAGAAAAAGGACCCATGACGAATGCGGCCCTCGCATTCATTCATGACAACGGCAGCGAGGCGGCGCATATACCTGCTCGGCCATTCATGCGGCCCGGTATCAAACGTGCGCAGAAATACATTGTTGAAGCCCTGAAGCAAGGTGCGAAAGCTGCACTAAAAGGAACCGACCCAGTCCGTTTCCTCAACCTTGCAGGGATGAAGGCTCAGGCGGAAATCCGTGGTGTAATCAATGAGGGTATTGGCCCCCCGTTGGCCGACTCAACGTTGTGGCAGCGTATCCGCCAACGTAAGTCAATTAAAGGGGCCAAAACCGAACTCAAGGCTCGTGCGAATGGCGAAGCGCCAAGCCTGGATAACGCTAAGCCGCTGATTGCTACGGCGCAGATGCGCAATGCCATCAACTATGTCATCAGGCGAAACAAGTGAATCCGTTTCTCGACGTCACTGAGCCACTAACAGACCCTGACTTTGCCACCGACTTCGGTGTGCTACGTCGGGTCGAAACCATTGGCACGAATGGACGTAACACATTCGCAATGTCGACGTTCGCAAACGTGATCGGCGTAATTACTTCTGGCAGCAGTAATGATCGCGATGCGCGAGATGCTTTCGAAGTCACGCCTCGCCAGATCACTGTGGTCACGCAGTTTCAATTGCAGGGTGAGATCACAGGTAGCCAGCCTGACATCGTTATTTGGCGGGGTAGCACGTACCTTGTCATTCGCGTGGACCCCTATGGGCATTTTGGCCCAGGGTTCTACGAAGCAGAATGCCGCAGTACAGTCTTGACGGACCCTGCTATCCTGTCGGGGCTGGCCGGTTTGGCGACAGGTACGGTAGTGGCTGGCTCAATGACTAATTTTAACGTTCAACAGAATAGCACGCTGGGGGCAATATGCTGCTGAAAGTAATCGACGCACTGGGTTCGTCGCAAACCATTATCGTACATGGTCAGGAAGCCATCGTTGACCACAGTGGTGCCCTGACTGGTACTGGCGACAGTGAACTTCTCATGGATGCCAATGCCACGCGCTCGGGCTGGCTGATGCAGAACATTGATGTGACTAGCATGTGGGTCAACGATACGGGAGCGGCTGCGGTTCCGAATACGATCGGTTCCTGGGAAGTTGCTCCCGGTGGTATATTTCCGCCTGCCGGCTTCCCAGTGCTGACGGGACAGATCCACATCAGCGGCACCAACGCTGCCAAGTACACCGCACGCGAGTGGTAAACCATGCCGGGTAACACCAGCGCCACGGGCGGCGCCCTGCTCCCCAGCAACCCGCCAGCGCCACCCCTAAACGACCAGCAGCTTGAAGACTTCTTTCAAGCCTGGACAGTTGCGCTCACTGGCTACCCGGCACCCATGGTGCGCCCATCATGGCAAACGAATGCTCCGAATATCCCCCAAAACGATATTGACTGGTGCAGTTTTAAAGTGAGCGTGAGCAGCGCAGATACCTTTGCCGTCAATTTGCAGTTCGCAACTGGTCAAGGCTATAATCAACTCCGCAGGCATCAAGTCCTAACTGTCAGGTATTCTTTCTGGGGTCCGAACGCCAGTAGCTTCGCAGATATGCTACGCGACGGCGGTGCGATCCCGCAGAATCTTGAAGTATTCCAGCTGAATAATATGGGCCTGATTGAATTCGGAGATCAGGTCACCGCCCCAGAAATTATTAAAGAACTGTGGTACCGCCGCGTTGATATGGAGATGCGGGTCAAGCGCCAGATTGTCCGCGAGTACCAAGTTCTTACGCTGGAAGCAGCCCAGATTCTACTGGATAACGAAATCTATACGACGACCATCAACGTCAACACGCCTTAAGACGGGACTAAATTATGACCGCTTCGCTTCCCATCAGCCGGCTGATCAGCACGTCGGTCAACCTTACGCCCGGTGGTGCCGCCGCACAGAACACGTCGCAGCTCCTGATCCTGGGTTCGTCGGCCACGATCGATCCGACGGAACGGTACCGTGTCTACAACGGCCTGTCTGAAGTGGCGACCGACTTCGGCACGACCGCGCCGGAGTACCTTGCTGCTCTGCTGTGGTTCGAACAGCTTCCGCAACCGACGAGCCTGCTGATTGGCCGCTGGGTGCAGTCGGCATCGCCTGCGTACTTGCGCGGTGGAGAGCTGCCTGCGGCGGACCAACTGATCGCGACGTGGAACGCCATCACGAACGGTTCCTTGCACGTCAGCGTCGGCGGCACGGTCACGTCGCTGACGGCGATGAACTTCAGTGGCGCCACCAATCTCAACGGTGTGGCGTCCATTATCCAGACGGCCTTGACCGGCGCGTCGGTGGCGGCAACCATCGTCTGGAACGCATCCTTCCAGCGTTTCGAGCTCACCAGCACCGCTACCGGCGCGGGCGCCACTGTTGGCTTCGTCACGGCAGGCACGGGCGGCACCGACATCAGCGCGCTGACCTGCATGACGGCGGCCCTGGGCGCCTACACGGCTCAAGGCGCGGTGGCCGAAACGGCGCTGGCGGCTGTGACACTGTTTGACAGCAACTACGGGCAAATCTGGTACGCCGTGACCGTGCTGGGCAGCGTGGACGCCGATACCCTGGCAATCGCTCCGTACATTGAAGGTAGCGAGAACCGCCACTTCTTCGGTGTGACCACACAAGAGGCGGCTGTTCTCAATAGTACGGACACGACGTCCATTCCGTATCTGCTCAATCAGGCAGGATACCGCCATACCGCTACGCAGTACAGCAGTTCCAACCCATATGCCGTGGTCTCTATGCTGGCGCGCATCTTGACGACGGACTATACCGCGAACAACTCGGTCATCACGCTGATGTACAAGCAGGAACCGGGCATCGTGGCGGAGAACATGAACGTTTCGCAGATCAGTGCGCTCGAAGCCAAGAACTGCAATGTCTTCGTGGCGTACAACAATAACACTGCCATCATTGAACCGGGTCTCTGTGCTTCGGGCGACTTCATTGATACCGTGATTGGTACAGACGCGCTGGCACTGGACATTCAGTCGGACGTCTACAACTTCCTTTATACCAGTCCCACCAAGATTCCGCAAACGGATGCCGGCAACCACAGCATCGTCAACGTAATCTCGGCCCGCCTGTCGGCATACGTCAACAATGGGTTGCTCGCACCGGGCATCTGGAACCAGACCGGCTTCGGCACGCTGGCGACCGGCGACTTCCTGCCGAATGGATACTACGTCTACGCACCGCCTATTGCCAGCCAGAACCCCACGGATCGTGCGGCCCGCAAGTCCGTTACCTTCCAAGTCGCTGCCAAGCTGGCTGGCGCGATCCACACCGTGGACATCCTGATCAACGTCAACCGCTAAAGGTAGAACTACATGTCCACCTACTCGTTCCTGAGCGTCAACTGCTCGCTGGTTGGCCCCGGTGGCTCAATCAATCTGGGCCAAGGGGCCGGCACGTCCGACGAAGGCATCACCATCGAAGCCTCCGAAGACATCGACAGCATGGTGATCGGCGCGGATGGAACATCCATGCACAGCCTGCATGCGAACAAGAGTGGCTCGGCCACGGTGCGTCTGCTGAAGACCAGCGCCATCAACCAGCAACTCGCTCTTCTGTACGCCTACCAGACCAGCAGCCCGGCTAACCACGGGCAGAACACGCTGACGCTGACGGATACCAACCTGGGCGATCTGGTGACGTGCCGCAACGTGGCGTTCAAGCGCGCGCCGAACCTCGTGTACGGTAAGGAAGCCGGCATGAACGAATGGTCGTTCACCGTCGGCCAGATCGACCGTGTCCTAGGAGCCCTTGCATGACCCACACCGGCAAGAGCGGCCGAGTCTACATGACCGGCACGCTGTCCCTCCCCGCGCAACTGCTGGTTGCGCGCAAGGTGGGAGCCATGATTCCCATCGTGCAACCGCTGGTTGCCAAAGCTAACGCCGGCAAAGACAAGACCCTTCTGGCGCTGATGCTGCTGGGCAACCTATCGGACGAAGCCTCGGACCAAGTCACCAAGGCGTGCCTTGGTGTGGTCAGCACGCAAGACGTGACAGGCGCCTTTGTGCGTCTGACCAACCCTCAAGGTGGCTTCATGTTTCAGGACGTTGCCGTTGAAGACATCTTTGCGGTCACCGCCATGGTCATCGCGGAGAACCTGGGCGATTTTTTTCGTACCGCCCTCGGCAGTTTGGAAGCGGAAGCAGAACAGACCTCGTGACGATGGCGTCAGGGGAAGACTGGCTGTATCGACCGCTCCTCCGAGGGCTTTTCAAGGCGGAATCACTGTATGACGGGTCGCTAGACTTGCTCGCCATCTGCAAGCTGAACGAGGCGCTCGATGTCCAGGCCGAAAACGAAGAACGGTTGAGGCAGAAGTAAATGTCCGGCACCTCTGAAGTTCTACAGGAATACCTCGTCAAGCTGGGCTTCAAGACAGACCAGGGCGAGCTCAAGAAGTTCCAAGAATCGCTCGGACTCGTTGGGAAACGAGTTATGGGTGTGGGCCTCGCTGTGGCCGGCGTGGTGGCCGGTGTTGAAGCCGCTGCCGCATCATTTGCCTACAGCATGCGGAAGGTCTACTTCGACTCTCAACTGGCACAGTCTAGCGTCAAGAATCTGCAGAGCTTGGAGTACGCGGGGAAGCAGGTTGGGATCTCTGCCGAAGCCATGGGCAGTGCGATCCATAGCATGGCGCAGGCGTTCCGCCTGAACCCTGGGATGAAGGGCTTAGTCGAATCGTTCGGCATCAAGGTTGAAGGCCGCGATGTTAGCGATGTCATGACTGACTACGTTCGGGCTATTAGCAAGATGCCCGAATTTCAGGGTGCTCAGTTTGCCGGCATGTTCGGTATGGATCCGGACACGTTTCACCAGATGCGCGAGCACATGGATGAAATTATTGCCAAGCAACAGCAGATGAAGCAGGCGTACGCCGATATGGGCGTTGATCTGGACAAGGCTGCCAAAGATTCAAACGAATACGCGAGCTCGCTGGACAACCTGAAGATGCATTTCGGGGCTCTTGAGACGACAATTCTCGCGCATGCCCTTCCGGCATTCAAGAGCTTCAATGCCGTTCTTGTCGAAGGAATGGACGACCTTACGAAGCACATCAGCAAAGTCGGCGTCCTCAAATCATGGTACGAAAGCACGCTCGGACTGCCCAGTGCGATCAGTAATGCGGCTTCGGATAATATTCGCGGCTGGATTGGCGATTTGCTTGGCGGCAAGAGCAGCGGAAAGCCCACGACCGCAGCGCAACGCAGTACAGGGGTACTAGCGATCCCGGGATCGGCCGCTGCCGGGGCCGGCAAGGGGCCTGCTGGGGCTAGTATGGGTTCGGATCCCCATGCCTATATTAATGCGCTCGAGAAAGAAGCAGGTCTGCCTCATGATATGATGTGGCGCGTCTACGGCATTGAAAGCGGTTTCGGGGCAAACCCTGGAACTTCGTCTGCCGGTGCGTTGGGGCCATGGCAATTCGTGAAGAACACTGGGGGTGATTACGGACTGAAGACTGATGCTGATCGAATGGATCCCGTTAAGTCTTCAAAAGCCGCACAGCGGTACCTGTCTCGTCTGATGAGCAAGTACGGCGGTAACGTAGACATGGCACTGGCTGCGTACAACGGCGGCCCACATCACCTCGACACTGTTGGTCTTGGTGGCATGCTGCCAGAGACGCAAGCATATCTCGGCAAGTACCATGCGCTTGAAAGCGGCAATCCTATCACTATCCAGAACACGTTCCACATCACAGGCAGCAACGCAAACGAGATCGCACACAAGGTGGCCGGTGCGCAGGCGCGCACGTACGGTGACGCCTTGCGTGACGGTCAAGGAGCGGTACGATGAGTGCCGGAAGTTTTGTCAGTGCTGGGGCACAACTTGGCCTTCAAGCTATTGCGATTGCTCCACTGCCACGTCGCATCTACAATATTGTTCAATTCAACGGTACTAGCTCGAACGATATCATCGCACAAGCGGTGGTTGAAGAACAGCACCAGGACGAGATGGAAGTGACGGTGCATCCGGTCGAAACCGGCGCACCGATCACCGACCACGCATTCGTGAGGCCGGCGCACTTGGTTCTCACCCTCATGTGGTCAAATAGCCCGCCTGTCGTTCGAACGTTGTCAGGTGACATTACTGGCATTGCGACTGCAAACAGTGCCATCGCGAATTCGGTGGTCGGTGCGGTGTCGGCGGCGCAGGCCGCGCTAAGCTTCACATCAAACCAGCAAGGCGCAGGTACCACAAGCATCAACACTGCATATGCGACACTGCTGAAGTTGCAACAGACGCGATCGTTGTTCTCTGTCATCACAGGCAAACGCCTGTACCAGAACATGATCTGTAAGTCGTTGCGTACCAGCACGAATTACAAGAGTGCTAATTCGCTCGAGATTACGGTCGAATGCCAGCAGGTATTTCTTGTTAATACGTCGGTGACTACATTGCCGGCTAGTTTGCAGGCTAACCCGCAAGACACCGCAACTTATCAGACCAACGGCAGCAAGGCGCTCACCCCGGCGCCCCAAGGTGCGGGGATCCTCATGCCATGACCACAGTACAGACCAGCTACGAGATTCCGCTTGAGCCAGCGGCGCAAACGTTCCAGATTGCCCTGGCCGGTGTCGTCTATTCGATTAGCCTATGGTGGAGCACCGCTGGCAACTGCTGGAACATTAGCATTGCAGACATCAACAACATTCCAATCATCAATTCAATTCCGTTGGTGACTGGGGTCGATCTGCTTGGCCCGTTTGGGTATCTTAACTTCGGCGGTCAACTGGTTGTGCAAACAGACCACGATCCCGATGCGGTACCAACGTTCAGCAATCTCGGCACTACCGGTCACGTCTATTTCGTTGTCACGACCGTCGTTGTGCAGCAGCCGGCTAACTACACGAATATCTATTTCGGCACGGATGGCAAAAAGACTATTGAGCCTGTCGGCGGTCGAGGCCTGGAGGACGCATGAGCGACCAGACCCAGTGGATTCGCAAGATCTCTTTGCAGGTCTTCAATGGCAATAAGGCGCTCGACCTGTCTGAATTGCGTATTCGGTTCGAGACAACGGTCGCCGATACTGAATCGCCCAACACGGCGGTCATTCGCGTGTACAACCTTTCCGATAACACAATTAAAAACATCCGGGAACAGTTCGGGCAGGTACAGCTCAGTGCCGGCTACGAACAGGGCAATTTCGGCTTAATCTTCCAAGGTACCATCAAACAATTCAAAGTTGGCCGCGAAGGGCCAACTGACACCTTCCTTGATATCTATGGCGCTGACGGCGACATTGGATACAACAATGCAGTCATCAATACCTCGCTGGCTAAGGGGCAGACGCCCCAGCAGGTAGCGGGGCAGCTTGGCACTGTACTAGGGTCGGCAGGAACAGACTTCGGATCACTGACCACAACCGCTCAATATACGCCGAGCATCCGCGGTCAGGTACTGTTCGGTATGGCGCGAGCACGTATGCGCAATCTGGCAAGCCATTTAGATGCCTCCTGGTCTGTGCAAAATGGTCAAGTTGTGATGATAGACAACACAGGTTATCGCGACGGTCAAGTGGTGAATGTCAACATTAACACCGGGCTTATTGGAGTTCCCGAGCAGACAGATGGCGGTATCAACGTCACGACGTTGTTGAATTCACGATACCGCATCGGATGCCAGATTAAGCTGAACAACAATGAGGTAAACCAACTCATCCAAAACAGCCCCACGAGCACACCCTACAATCGTTGGGCTGGTGTGCAGCAGATCGCGCCAATTGATGCCGACGGTCTGTACCGGGCGTTTGTGGTCACGCATAGCGGTGACTCCCGGGGTAACGATTGGTACTCGCATCTGACATTGTTGTCAGTCACGCCCAACCCATCTAATCGGCTGGGTTCAATCCCGCTGGCGAACGCCAATGGATCCTAAAGAACGCCTCAATAATCTGCGCGAAACTCTGATTGCCGTGCTTCAAGGTTGGCAGGCGGATATCTGGTCGGCGATGCCCGGCATCATCCAGTCAGTAAACCTTGATCAGCAGACTTGCGTGGTGCAGGTTGCAATCCAGATGTCTGTCCGCAATATTATGACGGGCGAAACCACTCAGCAGGCAATCAGCCCTCTGCTCGATTGCCCTCTCTTCTTCCCGCACGGCGGCAACTGTTCGATCACGTTTCCCGTGGCCGCTGGCGACGAATGCCTTGTGGTGTTTGCTTCGCGCTGTATCGACGGCTGGTGGCAGAACGGAGGCGTGCAACCCCAGGCCCTGTTCCGCATGCACGATCTGTCCGATGGTTTTGCGTTCGCGGGCTTCCGCTCAAACAGCAAAGTTGTCGGCTCAATTAGCGCGACAACTTTGCAAGTCAGATCCGCTGACGGTAACAATGTAATTGAACTAGACCCCATTGGTGGCAATGTCAATGTCAAGGCGACCACGCTGATCAAGCTCGACGCACCGATAATTTTGACGACCGGGCAAATCATTAATCAAGGTGGCATCGTTGCAGAAGACGGTGTTGATATTAGCGGTGGTGTTCTCATGGTCGGCACGCACAATTTCAATACACATGAACACACCGGAGTAACTACCGGCGGTGGTACTAGTGGACCCGTTGCGCCATGAGATATCGCACGCTCAGCCCGACTGGCGACTACACGTTCGGCCAGAATGGAACCAACTTTCTCATCAATTCTCCTGCGGCAGTAGCACAGGCGGTCAGGACGCGATTGGCGATTGCTGTCGGCGAATGGTTTCTTGACCTTTCTTACGGCACCCCGTACCAGTCAAAGATCCTTGGCGCTGGCCGCGTGTCAACCTACGACGCAGCCATTCAGGACGTCATTCTTAACACGCAAGGCGTCACCGATATCTCGCAGTACAGCAGCACAGTGAACCCAGATACGCGGGCCGCTTCCGTGTTTGTGGTTATCGACACGCTGTATGGCCCCGCAACCGTCAACGTGAGCATCTGATATGCCTACTTACCCGCTGCCCACCCTGGCACCAACCGTAGACGGCACGGGCATTTCTGCCCCGTCGTACAACGACATCTATCTTAGTTTGATTGCTTCGTTTCAATCGATCTATGGTTCTGACATCTATATTGCAGCGGACAGCCAGGACGGCCAGTGGATCGGTGTTCTGGCGCAAGCCATTTATGATAGCGGGCAAGCGGCAGTTGCCGTCTTCCAAGCCTTCTCGCCCACCTTTGCTCAAGGCGCAGGTCTGTCGTCGCTGGTCAAATTGACGGGCATCACGCGCGGGGTACCCACCAACAGCACGGCGCCTGTCAATGTCGTCGGGCAGGCCAACGCAACGATTGTTAATGGGGTGGCAGAAGACACGGCAGGCAACCTCTGGAACCTGCCAACCAGCGTGACCATCCCGTCGGGCGGCAGCATCAGCGTCACCGCTACGGCGCAGACTCCTGGTAGCATTCAAGCAATTGTTGGTGCTATCAATACCATCAACAATCCGCAGTTGGGTTGGCAAAGTGTTGTCAATACTGCGGCAGCTACCCCAGGCGCAGCAGTCGAGACCGATGCAGAACTACGCGTGCGGCAGTACAATTCTACGGCCATCTCTGCGCTCGGTATTCGAGAATCGATCTTCTCTGTTGTATCAAACCTTGCAGGCGTTACGTCGTGCACGGTGTACGATAACGATACGGGTAGCACTGACTCTAACGGTGTACCCGCCCACTCTATCGCTGTCATCGTTGGTGGCGGGACGATTAGCGATATTGTCAACGCTATCGGCGAAACTAAGCCTCCCGGTGCCCAGACCTACGGTACGACATCGGGTACGTATACCGACCAGTACGGACTGACCACACCAATCAACTTCTTCATTCTGGCGGACATCACGGTCTACTACGCAGTCACCGTGCAACCACTGGCCGGATTCGACAGCGTCAATACTCCCGGTCTTATTCAGGCCGCGCTGGCATCGTACACCAACCAGCTTAACATCGGCGAGGAAGTTTCGTACTTCCAAGCCATCTCGGCAGCCGGGTTGCCTGACGCCAATGGACGCCCGAACAACACGTTCAAGCTCACCGCGCTGTACCTGGGCACGGCGGCTTCACCTTCAACAATCACCGACATCCCAATCACTTTTAACGAGCAGCCCCAGACGGTGGCTGCCAACGCTGCAATCACGGTGCTGTAATGAGCGCAGACATCAGCAAGTACCAGAACCTAGTTCCGGTCGCGAACAGTAGCCAGCCGAATTTCATGGCAATGCTGGGTGTGTCGGTGCAGCCGTTTGCGGACATCGCTCAATTTCTGGGTTTGATTCCCAGCTATTACGACCTTGATGAAGCCATCGGTGTTCAGCTGGATACACTTGGCATGCTGATCGGTGTGCAACGACCGGGCGGCTTCAGCGACGACTACTATCGCATCATTCTGAAGGTGCGGATCCTGAACAACCATTGGCAGTGCAACAAACCCAGCGCTTACGAGTTGGCGAACGAATTGTTTGCTGGGTTGGGTTTCTCATTCTTCATTGAAGACCACGCTGATCTGTCCATCACATTAGGGGTCATTGGTACAGGAGTCCCGTCGGCTGAGATCATCACACTCTTGACAGGTGGGTACATGGACGTCAAGCCTGTTACCATCCGCATCGCTGGATACGCATACCAGTCTGGTGCAGGCCCCATCTTCGCGTTCGATATCGAAAACACATCCTTCGCCGGTTTCGACGTAGGATCCTGGGCAACCATTATCTGAGGCATCATTATGTCCGGTTCAAACGACTTCCTCCCTTTTGCAATTGATGGTTCTGCTAACGTAGCATCTCAATCAGCCTATGTAGCTGATGGCACCTATGTCGACGGTTTCCAGACCGGGCTTGCCAAGTCTCCGATCATGAACAAGGCAATTCGGCAAGCGTCGTTTGTTGCTTCGTGCCTTGCGCAGTTGATGGCGAATACGCTGGGTGTTGCCATCCTTGACAACGGCAGCACTAGCGCGTTTATCACGCAGCTCACTTCCCTATTCGGCACCAAGCCGGGCGGCGCCGCGCTACAGCTACTGTACCAGTCCGCAGCCAACGTCACCAGCTTCCTGACAGCCCCGACGACCGCCGGCCAGTTTCTGACTTTCAACGGCACCGCCATTGTGTGGTCACCGGCAGGCGGGTTCGTGTCCGGTACCAGCGGTCATAAAATTGATACGACCGGCAATATCGAACAGTGGATCGAAGTGCCGGGCATCGCCGGGGCGCAGATCATCACCGTCACGTACCCATTCCCATTCCCCAACAGCGCGAACATGCCGCGACCATTCGCATCAAATCCTGGCGCAACGGGTACGGGCAATATGTTTGTAGGTGCGACCGCAGTCACGTGGAGCCAGACGGGCTGCACGATCGATATCGGTGTCGTGCCCAGCGGCAACAACGTGACCGTCGCGGTCGACATTCGAGGTAACTGACATGCAACTCACCCCGCACTTCTCGCTCGAAGAACTGGTTGCCAGCGCAACCGCTGCCGAGAAGCACATCGACAACACGCCCGACGCGGCCATGATCGCCAACCTGACCACATTGGCCCAGGGCCTGGAGCTCGTCCGCGCGTTCCTGGGCAACGTGCCCATGCGTGTCAGCAGCGGGTACCGTTGCTCGGAACTGAACAAGTCGGTTGGCGGGGTGCCCGACAGTGCGCACCTGACGGGGTTCGCCGCGGACTTTGAAGCGCCGCAGTACGGGTCGCCGTTGCACATCGTGGCATCGCTGGCGAAGAGCGGCATCAAGTACGACCAATGCATCATGGAAAAGACCTGGGTGCACGTGAGCTTTGACCCGAAGATGCGCGGGCAGGTGCTCACCGCCAACTTCCACGACGGCCACGACACCACGTATACCGAAGGAGTGCAAGCATGAGCGACGCAATCATCAACACTGGCATCGGCGACGTCGCTGATCTCATCAAGGACGGCATCGACAAGATTTGGCCCGACAAGACCGATCAGGAGAAGGCGCAAGCCGCCTACCTGCTGGCCGCTCTACAAGGACAACTCGACATCAACAAGGCCGAGGCTGCCAACCCGTCAATCTTCGTGGCCGGCTGGCGCCCGTTCGTGGGCTGGGTGTGTGGCGTCGGCTTCGCCGTCAACGCCCTGGCCCCGCTGCTGGAATGGCTGGCGGCGCTGGTAGGTCACCCGGTCAAGTTCCCCGCCTTCGACACTAGCGTCGAGATGACGCTGCTGACGGGTATGCTGGGTCTTGGCGGCATGCGTTCGTTCGATAAGGTGAACGGCGTAGCTTCCGGCCACTAATCATGCGGGCACTGAAACGTCTGCGGCGCCCCGCCGTGGACGTAGCAAGCCATCGGCACGTCGACACATGGCGACTTTGGGCACTCGTCGGCGTTGGCATGTTTGCGTGCGGCGTACTGCTCGGGCGCGTGCTGGGGTTTGTAGTCGTCGCCTTTCCAGGTTGACACAAACAGCAAGCCGCCCAGGGTAATAAGTAGTGCCGTAGCGACCGCTTGAAGGGTTGAGTCCTTCATTGCGGCCTCGCGAACGATTGCTTGTGGTACCACGCGACGAAGGCTGTTACGTCGCCTCGGCAAACCTTGCCCTTGTGCTGCCAGCAGTTGGTCGCGGGGTAGTACATGACTGCGCCGGCCGGCGTGTTGACTCGCCACACGCCTTTCGACTGCTCCCGCGCCGGCACGTTGCCGCCTGTCAGGAGCTGTTCCACATTGTGGTCAAGCCGCTTGGCCTTCTTCTCGGCCTTCATTTTGTCCCAATCCCGGAAAAACTCACCCATTGTGCCGTCGTCGGCCATATGCACTCCTTGGTATGCCCCGGGAACCGCCCTGGCGGCCCCGTGGGGGCGTTAAAACGGGGGTGGCTGGTGCCACCCTAGCCAAACGGCCCTTGCGGGCCTGTAAGCAAGCCTTAGCTTTGTTCGCTCAGTACGTACAACTTCGACTTCGCGCGGGTGACCGCGACATAGCACAGGTGCTTTTCCTGTTCTTTTTGCCAGTCCTTCTTGATCCAGCGGGAGAAGTCCGTCTTGGGTTGCAACCAGTGCACCACGTCGGCTTCCAGGCCCTTCGACTTGTGGATAGTGGCGAGCCGCACCTTGCCGACGCCGTCCGCGAACAGGCTATCCACCAGCGCCAGCAGGCCGGGGATGTGGCGTTGCGTCTCGACAAGGCTGTCCGCCAAAAACGTGATAGCTTCGAACTTGTCATCGATAGCTTCAGTCTTGGCCTCGTCACCTTTGGCCCGCGCCTTCTCGGTCTCGCGCTCGCGCCACTTCTCGAGGCGTACTTCGAGGTCATTGATGCTGCTGGCCTTCATTTTGTTGATGAGTGCTTTCATGCCCTGGCCGATCTCCCGGCCCATGATGTAGCAAGGCACTTTCGCGCGCATGAGCGTGTAGGCCAGCGTGATCAGCGGCCTCGTGGTACGGCACACCACGAGGTCTTCGGCGGTGAACTGGGTGGCAGGCTTCCAGTCGAGTTCTAGGTCGCGCACTTCACCCGTCGGTGCGTTGGGAGCGGCCTCGATGTACGGCACCCACTTCTGTGCGTACTTGACGATGTCGGTACCGCAGCGGTACGACACGGTCAGCGGCAACTCGATGCAGCCGAACTCCTCGGCAATCATATTCATCGACTCGCTGTCGGCACCGCGAAACCCGTAGATGGCTTGCTTAGGGTCGCCCACGGCAATCAGTCGGCTGTTAGGCTTGAGGATCTTGCGCAGCAGCGCGCGCTGGATGGCGTTGGTGTCCTGGGCTTCGTCAACGAACACGAAGTCGAACTTGGGCAGCGACAGGCCGAACTTGACCGGCATGTACAGCATGTCGTCGAAGTCGATCATGTCGCTGTTATTGCTGAGTTCGAGCAGCTCCTGCGCCAGCTCGATCGCGCGGCCAAGGTTGCCCTCCTCGTTGTCCAGTTCGAGGTCGTGGTGCGCAATCAGTTCCAGCCAGCTTGCCTCCACGTTGGGCACCAGCGCGTCGATGCCCACACCACGGCCCAACCCCACCAACCGCTTGACGAAGCCTCCGTAGATTCGGTCGTCAGCGCCGCTGAAGTGCTCTTTGACCAACTTGAAGAGCTTGTCGGGGTCGGCCGCGCGCACGTTCTTGTAACGTGTGACCACGCTGTAGCACAGGCTGTGAAACGTCTTGGCGTTGACACCTCGGCCCTTCAGCTCGTCGGCTATCGACTTGTTGAAGGCCAGGAACACGGTGCCCAGGTGCGACGGCACCAAGTTCATCGCTTCCACAATGGTGGTCGACTTGCCGCTGCCGGCCACCGCCTTGATCACCGCGTTGCCCGTTGCCGTGCGTACGAAGTCGAAGATGGCCTGCTGGTACGACGACCAATTACGCGCCACGCGCACCGGGGGCGTGGGGTCGACCCAGTTCGGGTCACGGACGTAAGGCTGGACGGGCGGCAGGCTGTTGGCGGGACGGTTCATGGCGGTATTCCTTTAGGTGTGGTGCAGCCCCGGCGGACGCGCCGGGTTGTGCTGCGATGTGCAGTGTAGCGGGTTTTCACCCGCTCGCTTGACTTACTTGTAGCGGGCACCAGCGCAAGCGCCGCGCGAGTAGTAGCACTGCACCGAATCGTTGAAGGTGCCGTCGCGCTGGTCGGTGACCTCGGCGCTGCGACCTTCGCCACCAAGCTGATCTGCAGCCGCAACAGCGTCACGCTTAGACTCGAAAAGGTGAACTTCGGGGGCGGCGGTACGGGTGAAGACGGTAACTTGGTACATTTCGGTTCCTTCAGGTGAGTGGCGTTGCCGGCAGTGCTTGCCGGTGAAACAATTATCCGATGACCGAAATGACTTGTGTCTAGGTAGAAACCCTAGTCCTGCAGAAGCGGGTTGGGCAGCACGGCCGGCAGAACGCGGTCAGGCAGCTCCAGAGGCGTGCGCGCTTCGCGGCGCAAGGCGTTGCACGCCCGAATGGCTTCGTTGAGCGGCAGTGTGGTCACCAGCGCTGCCGTCAGGCATCCGGCCGGTTGACGCATCACGGCTACTTGCCCGCTATGGTGCGTGGCAGTGAAGTACACGTCGTGCATGTACATGGTATGGCGGTTCATGGCGAGCTCCTTCTTTGGTGAGCCCACTATAGACCAGAAATGTCCTCCCTCCTCGGGCAGGACTTGATGTCAGTGTGTTTCCTTGCCGAACCCGTTGAAGGTACGCCAGCGGTAGAACTCGATGCGCGCGTTATTCGGGTTGAAACCCTTGTCCATGGCAACGGCCAGCGCGTCAGCGAGGCTCACTTGAACAGGGTTGGCAAATTCGTCCAGGGCATCCCACACGTCGCGGCATTTGCCGGGCGCAGGTTCTTGCACTCCGTTCTGCGTACGGCGCCCGCCGTGCAAAACTTCCATGAGCGCCGAGCGCACGGCAGGTTCCATGACATGCTTGAGCCGGTCCATGACAGCTCGTTCGAGGCGCTTTTCGGTTGCGTTAGTCAGTTGCATTTCAACTCTCCATTAAAGCCGCATCAAAGTGTGTGCGACACCGCACAGTACACCCGTTTAGTGCGGTTGCAAACTATCCTTAACGCTCAAACTACCTGCCGAGTAGCCAAGATCCGAAAGCATGTCAAACGCTTCCCGTTCATACCAGTCAAAGTCCACATCTTGCGGCAAAGCTTGCGGCAAAGTCAGCAGTTGGCAGGCCCCATCGCTGCGCGCCACCTTGTTTCCGGTCTTTGCGTACACCATCTCGCCGCGTGGCGTAGTGGAGTAGTACCAACGCACAGACTTGCCTAGGTACTCGCCATCATGCACTGCGCCGCCGTTGACAGTGCGCACGCTAACGAACTTGCGCGGGTCAGTTGACGCCTTGATAGTGTCAATGATCGGAGTCTGCTTGACAAGGAATGCTTCAACGGCCTCGATCGCAATCTGCGTCGACGGGTTCTTTTTCAGCTTCTCGGTGGGGTCCTTGGTGTCGGCCGTCCACGGGTTAAAGAACGCCCCCTTGTTCTTGGTGGTACCGTCCAGCTTGACCGCAATGTAGTTGTTCACGTCACGCGAGTACAGGGCCGCGTACTTGGTCTCTTCGGTCTCGAAGTTGGTGTCGCGTTCCCACTGCGTCACGATGGCATGCATAAGCTCGTGCTTGTCGCGCGGGCAGTGCAGCACAATGCCGTCGGTGTTCGCGCTGACCACACGAATACCTGCCATCTCCATACGCTCAATAAGCATTAACAGCACCAGTTGACCCGTCAGAGTGGTTTGGATTAGCAGCTTCGGCGCATACAAGATGCTGTACTTCGACCCCAGCTTGCCATAGGTTCCATTGATAATAATCTTGCGGCTGTTCGCTTCACCCTTGCGCCCGGCAGCCTTAGCGGCAATGCGGCGGTCAACAAGGTCCTTGAACACATGCAAGAACGCCTTGCCCAAGTGCTCTGGGTACAAGCCTTGGTTGATGATGATCTTGGGGTAGAACGACACGACATCGAAGTCGTGCAGGCTGTGCGTGTCGTCGGTCTTATAGCTGACCGTGTGCTCGCTGCTGTGCAGGCCCCCAATCCCCATGCGGTATACGCCGTCGGCAATGCGGACTTCCATGTCTGCCAAGTGCTGCGGCAGGTTGATGGAACCATGTTCGCCGACAACGAAAGGCGTCTGACGCACTTGTTCCAGCACCCATTGCATGAGTGCCGACTTGTACTGCAAGAAGTGCGGCACGTCGTAGTAATACGTCGTGCCGATTGCGATGCTTGGCTTGGTGGGCCGGTACCCGTTCATGCGGCCCACGGCGTCGGCAATCACTACTTCGGCAATCTGTGCGTCTGACTTGCTACGCAGGTCTACACAGTATTCCTTACTCATCTGAACACGGAGTTGCACCGCTTCGTCCAAGCACTTGCGCAGGAAACCGGTAGTCGTCAGGTCATTGACGCAGTAGAAACGAACGATAGCAATTTGTTCGGGCGACAGTTCTGTGTCCGGATGGAACGGTAAGTCTTGCATCTTAGGCGCATGCAGCCGGCCGCCGTAGATCTTCAGGCTGGCACTGAGCGGCGCCACTTCAATCAGATCAATGTGGTCACAACCTTTAAGCTTCTTGACCTTGAAGTGCTTCAGCACGTCTTGGCGCTGCATGCCTTCGACGATGATCATGTTCGTCGCTTGCTTCAGTTGCGTATTGGTGCAACCGGCCACCGCCATTGCGGTGATAGGCATGTCGAACGGGATCGAGTTGAAGCCGACGGTGGTAAACGTCTCCATCAGCCAACGCAACTTCTGCACATCCAGCGGGTTGTCTGGTGTGCCTTCGCAATAGATCACTTTGCCGGACTTGTATGAACAGAAGGCCGCCAGAAAATAATTCGGGTAGACCTCTAAGTCGAACAATAGCTCTTCACGGTTGATTGCAGCCGCGAACAACTCTTCCCACGTAAACAGATCGACATTGAAGCGCTGCGCCTCTTCAAGCCCCGGCAGGTAGCCCGCAGCTTCCCAGGTGCGGGCGGGGGGCGTACGCTTTTCGACGACTTTCTTAGCCGCCTTCTCTTTCTCGTGATCGGCCCAGAAAAAGCCGATTGCGTCTTTTCTCACTTCGGCCGCTTGGGGCAGTGTTCTTTATGGCGTCCGTATGAGACGAACTTGAAGGTGCAACCGCACCACGGGCACACGGGTGACGGCTGTTGCACAGGCCGGGGAATGGCTTGTCGAATCATTTGTGAACTCCGATGATGGCGCCACGCAGGCGCGGAGCGAAGAACATGCAAGGGTCGGGGTACGTTGTCCAGTCGATGCGTTCTGCCGTGTCTTCCAGCAGCGCAAGGTATTCGTGACGGTAGATGCCAGCGTTCGCGAACCCAGGAATTTCCACGTACGTGCCCTCGGAGTGGTCAGCATGTGTCGACACAGCACCCTCGTGGAAATAAATGCGGCCGTACTTGTCAAGGAATGGTTTGACCTTGGCGATGGCTGCAAACAGTTCCTTGTCGATCGGTGTGGCGTTAGACTCGCGATCCAAGATCTTCGTGATGTCGGGCCACTCGACGTTCAGCAGTTGCGTGCGAATCCAACGGTCACCCGTGTAGTGGAAAGTGATGCTATTGGCCGCGAACAACGCGCTGACAGGCGCTTCGTCAATGCGAACCATTTCTTGCACGCACTTCATGGGTATGTTGACCACATGGGGCAGCGCGTGGCCGACCCAATATTGCACCGCCATCACGTTGTTCGTCGCAAAGGCGGAACCCTCCTTAAGAAGGATGCCGTTGCTGAAGGCACGGGAAGCGTCGTTGCCGACGAAGGGCGAGCACGCCTTGAATGCTTCTAGCAGCGCCGCGCCGTTGATCTCCACCACATCACCTTCAGGCTCGACATGTGGTGTCACTTGTTCGTCTGGCAGGCACTCGATTAGAGCGCGGAAGGTGCCGCTCTTAATGCTTAGCTTGCCGGCCGGCGTGCGGGCCAGCGTTACCGTCTCGCTGCAATGGCCTATGGCTCGCACCATGGGCTCTGCACGGGGCTTGCACTCCAGATCAAGGGCTATGGGGCTGCACAGCGCAACGACGCCGTTGTAAGCCCGTACGCGGCCCCCGTCGATCGCGAAGTGGGCCATCGACGGAATCAGATCCTTCTTGGACACCGCTCCCATCACAAACTTAAGCTCAGCCAGCACGTTATCTCCAATCTTTCTTTTCGTAATCCCAGAACCTGCGATGGATCGTGACGTTGGTTTTACAGTGCGGGCAGACCGAGATTGACGTCATAGCAAGTATGTCGTGGTCCGGCCCTGGCCTAGCGTCTTTATGATAAACAGGCTTGCCAGTCATCGCGTCGCGTTCGCCAGAAATAGGATTGTCTTGCGTACAGACAAGCATTTCGCCGGCGGCAATGCGGCGTTTCTGTTCGCGGCTGCGGTCCTGAAGTTTTTGTATCTTCAGATCACGCAGTTGCTTATCGGTTTCCATTTCCGTGCCTTTCGTTTGCTTCACGCAGCTCGCGGCAGCAGTCTACGCACCTGTACCGCTGAGTAATCTGGAGAAGCTGCCAGCCAGACGATTCGATCTCAGTTGGCAACATGCCGCGCTTGCACCCATCGTTGCAATAAATCTTCGGGTCGGGCTTGGTGCTGGCGACGATTGGTACGGTGCTCATTTCAGAACAGTTCCTGTTTGACGCGCGTCATCTGCGTGTAGTCGTTCTCAACGTTCATTCGTTTGTTCAACTCGCAGTATGCCCATAAATTGAAGGCCGCCCGCGACTGGTACACCGTAGCAAGACGCTCCCAGTCGTAGCCCTGCTCGGCCAGCTTGGCAATTATGGCTTGGCGCTCCACTTCGCTAAACGTCGTGATGTGTTGGCCGGCGTCGTGCCGGCTGGGCGACTTGTCGCTCACTGCGATCGGGCCCCAGTCAGGTGTCACAATGGTGCCGAACGAGGTCGATTGAATCCACGACGACGAATCGCAGCTCCACCAAGGGTATGACTGCATAATTGGCACGGCTGTGATACCGAACCCATGCACCTTGCAGCGCGGGCGCCCTGCGCCGTCCACAAGGTACCGGTCCCAGATACGGTCCAGCCAATTCATCAGTTGCTTCGAACTGGCACCCACCATACCGCCGAGTGTGATGTACTCGTAGTTTTTGACATAGTGTTCGAGGTACCGTTCGTCTTCGTTGGCATGGAAACAAGGCAGCGGGCGCACGCCCAGGCTTTCCATCCAAAGCTGGTTGCGGTACGTCTCCAATGGGTCGCCAATCGCATCGAGCACGGACGCCATCATCACCCCATCGTCGAAGCGAATGATATCCATGTTGCGCTTGATGTAATCGCAGTACACGCGCACGTCGAGCGCAACGCCTTGGGTGAAGGACGAGAAGGCGCCGGAGTCCAGGAAGATCTTCGCTCCATCTTTTCGCATATCGTCAACGAAACTCTGCTTGCCCACGTAGTGAAACGATTCGAGAATGTGGGGAACACCGTCGACACACTCGCGTTCACGCTCGTTGAAATGCTGGTACTGCCGCTGTCCGGCTCTATAGTTATTCGTGTAGACAGCAGCGCAGTAGAGGTTCATGGCGCCATTTTACCCGCGAGCTGCCGCGAGAAACTCTGCTCTTGTTGCCGGCTCGTTGAGGAACGCACCGCGCAGTGCCGTCGTGATTGTCGCGCTGTTGCCGTTACGCACGCCACGCGATTCCACGCACATATGACGGGCGTTGATGTACACGCCCACGCCGGTCGGCATGAGGTGCTCCATCATCGCATCGGCGATCTGGTTGGTCGCTCTTTCCTGTACTTGCAGCCGGCGCATGAACATCTCGCACAGGCGATCCATCTTTGACAGGCCAACCACACGCCCGTTCGGGATGTACGCGATGGTACATGTTCCGAAGATGGCGGCCATGTGGTGCTCGCAGTGCGAGTAGAACGGGATGTCCTTGCGAATGACCATCTGGTCGCAACCCTCGGCACCGTCCTCAAACGTCTTGAGGATGTCTGCCGCGTTCATGCCGTAGCCGCTTGTCCAGAATTCCCACGCCTTGACCACACGGGCCGGCGTGTCCTTCAGACCACCCCGTTCGGGGTTCTCGCCGCACAGGTGCGCCAGCACGTCATAGATAATCTGCTCATTGACAGTCGGCGGCTTCTCGTACGGTGCGTTCATCAATTGCCTCCAATGTAGATGGCGCTGTTCGCGCCGTGTTCCTTGCATTCAACCGACACCACTCGCACACGACCCTTCTGGTAGCTGCGCAGCCATGTGGTCACGTTGTCGAATACCAGCTTGGCAAAAGCTTCGCACCCCGTGCGCTGAACAGCGACTAACTGAATCATACCGGCGTTGTTCAGCGCCACGAATCGATTCAGTTCAGGATCATCGCACGCAACAAGCACAGTGTGATCAAATAGCCGTTCGATCTCCGTCTTGACAGGCTTCAGTGCGCCAAAGTCCATCACCCACCCATTTTCGTCAAGCTTGTCACAGTCGAACGTGATGGTAAACGCCAGCGCGTACCCATGCAAAAGGTTGCAGTGCGACTGAGCTCGCCACTGGCGGAAGCAGGCGGACAGGCCCAGGTCATGCCCATACGTCTTAGTCGATCTATACATCTTGCTCATCCTGGTAGTTGATCACTTCGGGAAGCCCGTTGATCGCGAACGCCTTCCGACGCATGTAGCACGGCCCACACGACCCGCAGTGCAGCGCCCCGGCCCTGTAGCACGACCACGTCATGTCCATGGGCGCGTCCAACTCGTGCCCCAGTGCGACGATCTCGTGCTTCATCATGTTGCCGACAGGCATCTCGATGCGCATGCGTTTGCCGTCACCCACAGCGAACGGCAGCAGATCGTTCCAGCGGGCAATGAACTCCGGTTCGTTGTCGGGGTACGCCCCGGCTTCTTCCAGGTTGTTCCCCAGCACGATCGTTTCGTAGCCCCTGGCTTCGGCAAATGCGACCGCCATGGCGAGCAGCACCGTATTCCGTGCCGGCACCCACTCGTGCGCGAATTCGGCGCCCGCCTCGCCGCCTGCCACCTTGCTGTCGGGGTCCAGGAGCGGACTGTCTTGCTTGCGGTAAATCGGCAGAGGCACGATGTCGAAGTCAGCCCCCAAGTGCTTTGCCACTTTGCGCACCGCTTCTAGCTCGGGCGTTTGCGCACGCGACCCGTATTGAAAGTGAATCAGGTGAAGCTCATAGCCCCGCTTCTGCATGGCCGCCGCGCTAACCACACTGTCCAGGCCGCCGCTGCACACGACCAGCGCTGTCTTGAGCGATTTGCGGGCTTCGCCGTCAACGACAGGTTCCAGCAGCGCAACGCGTTCGACCGTGCCCGTGCACCCGAACGTCGCCACGCTGTACGGTCGCAGCATCTGCGGAACGTAACCTTGTGGGAATGCACCGCGTTCTGAAGCAAACACAAAGCCGCTTGGCGTCTGCACGTACCAGATAGGGCGGTAGTTACAGGCTGAAAACATGACGCCCGGCAGGCTGTCATGCATCGCAAGGATTGCATACGAACCCTTCAACTTCCGGATCGCACTGGCGAAGGCCGTTGTGTTCGGCGACACGCTTGCCAGCACTTCGACGATAGCCGCGCTGTCGATGCTTGTGGGCACGTCACCCGTACGCAGCTCTTTGTCGTTGGCGATAGTGCCGTTGTGCACAACATGCCAACCACTGTGCGAATACGGCTGCTGATCGAACTCTTGCTTGTCTTGGACAAACTCGGTAGTCGGCTCCGCCCGCTGGTTGCCCACCATGTCAAACGACGTGGTGAACGGCGGGATGTGCGGGTAGATGTCCGGGAAATGCTCGCGCCGAACGACGGACCGTTTCAACCCTATTTTGACGCGGCCTTCGATATCGGTAGTACGAGCCACAAACCCGCGCCCGTCGCGACCCCGGCGCAGGCTGTTACCCCAGGTGACACGCAGCAGCGATTCCAATTCCCAAGGCAGCCCGCTTTGACGGTACAAGACTGCACCAATGATTGAACACATGTGGTGACCTTATTCGAGATTGAGGATCTTGTGTGTCTGAAGCTGAACCGTGAAACGGTCCGGTGCGTTCATAGCGAGGATGACACAGGCTTGACGGTTGCGCTTGTTCAGTGCCTCATCTTGCATGTCGGCCGGCTGCAAGTACACCGGCCCCAGGAAGCCAACAGGCGGCCGGGCGACGTGCGGGTGGGCCGTGTGGCCCAGGGCCAGAATCGGCAGACCGTCGTCATCGTTCACGCTGTCGGCATCGAGAACGTACTTGTACGCGGCCACCAGTGGTTCCAGGTATCGATTGACGCGACCCGTCTTGGGGCTGCATACGATGAAGATCACGTTCTCGTCCGTCAAGTCGGTCGAACAGAGATCTCCGAATACCGGGTTGGGTGGCGGCAACGTGCCATTCGTTTCGATTTGCACCGTGTAGCCTTCGCGCAGAAGGTCGTGGCACAGGCCGTAGATCTTTTGACGGAAAGGCTCGCCGCCCGTGATGACCACAAGTGGTCGCGCTGCCCTGTCGGGTGCCGCGTTGTGTACGCCGGCAATGATGCTGGTCACGCTTCGCTTCTCACGCCCGCTGGTGTAGTCCGTGTCACAGGCTGGACACTGCAAGTTGCAGCCCGCCAAGCGAATGAACACTGCGGGGCGGCCGGTGAAGGGGCCTTCACCTTGCAGGGTGTAGAAGATAGAATGGACATCAAGTACGTCTCCCGACGCGACATCAATGTGTTCCATGGGCTGACTGTTCAGCTGCATGCAGACTCCGATAAGTGGCCGTGAGGCGGGTTGCGGAGCAATCAAAAACAAAGGCGCCGAAGCGCCTTTGCCCTGTTGCGCGGTACCAGTGTACCGCAGGCTCTTAGGCCGTGGCGCCTTGAGCAGCCGGAGCCGGCACCGGGGCGGCAGCGGGCTTGGCGACCGCGCCGGTCAGGCCATGGAACTTCTTCCAGCGCGCGTATTCGGTGCGCATGTTGCCCGCGTTGAGGCTCTGCGGTTCGCCGACCTTCAGCGCGTCACCGATGGTGACCGGCTGGCCCAGGCGCTTCGACTCGGCGTCGAACACGGCCCACGCCTTGCCGCACAGGCCCTCGGGACCCGGCCGGCGGACACCGTTCTGCTCGGGCTGGCGCGCCGCTTCCTTGGCGGCCTTGGCCGCAGCCGCGTCGTCGATCTTCTTCTGCGCCTTGGCGGCCTTCTCATCTTCCTTGGCCTTCTTGGCGGCTTCGGCGTCAGCCTTCTTCTTCGCGATCTCGTCTGCCTTCGCCTTGGCTTCCGCAGCTTTGGCGTCCTTTGCGGCTTGCGCGTCGGCGGCCTTCTTGGTGGCAGCGGCTTCCTTTTCGGCCTTGGCAGCGGCAGCCTTCTCGGCCTTCTCCTTCGCCTTGGCGTCCTTCTCGGCCTGCTTCGCGGCAGCCGCATCGGCCTTGGCTTGCGCGTCGGCTGCGGCCTTCTGGGCGGCCAGTTGTTCGGGGATCGGCTGCGAAGCCGGCGCAGCGGCCTGCGCGTGTTGCGGGTGGTTCATGGTGTTCCTTCGGTTGTGACGTTGCTGCGTCGGTTGAATGCAGGACTCGTACTTTAGGGGTTGGCCTCAGAGTGGGCAACCCCTTTCTTCCATCAAGGCAGACGGGCTTTTTGCCAGTTGCCCAGCGAGGTTGACGACGTTGTTTTCTTGACGTTGTGCTTGGCCTCAAGCTCCGACATCATGGTCTTGCGCAGCGCCAGCACGGTCGGCAGTGCGGTCGGCTTACCAGCAGCTTCCCACATGGCGTCGGCAACCTGCCAAATAATGGCAGTGGTGCCGCCCTGGCGCGGCGCGCTGGGGGCCGCAGCCGGCCGGGGTGCTGGTACGGTACCGACGGCAGGGCGATCGCCCGCTGGCGGGGCTGCCACAGGGCTTGCCGCTGGCTTGGGGGC
>Ga0302309_10000294_pt1 | contig 62908 bp, 35 predicted proteins | sample III_Palsa_N1_1_FD_200453 | JGI IMG/M metagenome (GOLD analysis project Ga0302309, IMG submission 200453) | Peat permafrost microbial communities from Stordalen Mire near Abisko, Sweden - III_Palsa_N1_1 | ecosystem: Environmental > Terrestrial > Soil > Palsa > Peat permafrost | place: Sweden...
ATCTAACTCTCATTTCTCGAACTTCACATGTGTACTAACGTACAAATATCCAACACTGACCGGTGGTACAATTATGGTACAAAATATTTGGATGATAAAGAAAATGTTCGTAAATTGCTCACTGTAAACAAGATACAACGTATTTTCGAGATAGGCCGTGGACTTTCTAATCTGTAGGTCATAGGTTCGAATCCTATTGGGATCACTTTTTGAGCCATTAGCCTTAAGCCGGAAATCTTGAGGCTTTTGTGTTTTGGAAGCTGTGGTGAAAACACCGACTACAGGTTGAACAGCAAACAAAATATCGTAAATAAAAAATGCTCTTTCAAAGATTACTTTTGTCAACACCCAATTAACGCTGTGCCCGAAATATGCCATCAGCTTCATTAAAAGACAACTGGACGGCAACCTGGAATTCACGTTGCAAACGTTACCAAATAATCATTGGCACTGTGATAATGGCTGGTATACTTTTTACCCTGCCGTTTTTTTTCGCCCACATTCAAAAAAGGAAAGGGGTTGTGCTAAATGATTGGGTTTTAGCACACATACCACCACATAACGTATCAGTATTAATTTTTGCAATTATCTGGGGGATGGTTTTATTAATACTGATAAGAACCATCAGTAAGCCTTCCATTTACATCACCTATTGTTGGACTTTAATATTTGTTTATATCGTTCGTTTCGTTACCATCAGCGTGGTCGCGCTCGATCCACCTATAGGCCTGATCCCTTTGGTTGACCCGCTCAGCAGTGTTTTTTACGGGAACGCCACAATTACAAAAGACCTGTTTTTTTCGGGGCATACTACTACTATGGTACTGATATTTTTATGCCTCGAAAGAAGAACGGATAAAATAATAGCGCTTATTGCAGCTTTTGCCGTTGCTTATTTACTGCTTGTACAGCATATCCATTACACGATTGATATACTTGCAGCGCCAATCGTTGTATATCCGTGTTACCGGTTAACCCGTTATCTTCTTTATAAATAACAGGGATTAACTTCGTCCCCCATTCTCATCACAACATCATTTTCCCACCCTTTTTTTAAATTATCGCCCATCATTCGTTATTTACTATCGAATGCTTGTAATATATTGCAGCTAATGCAATCAAACAGAAAATAAGGGAACAACGAGTGGAAACCATTTTAAATATCGCCCATTTGGGCAAAACCTATCAAAGCGCCGGTCGGTCGCTCATAGTGCTCGATGATATTAATTTTTCGATAATTGCCGGATCAACAAATGCTATTGTTGGGCCTTCCGGAAGCGGTAAAACAACCCTTTTAGGTTTGTCCGCGGGTTTGGACAGATCAACTACGGGTACTGTGGAGCTTAGCGGCGTTAACCTGAATTCGCTAAATGAAGATAAACGGGCTGAAGTACGTAATCGGTACGTGGGCTTTATCTTCCAGAATTTTCAGCTGCTGCCTGCCCTTACCGCTTTGGAGAACGTAATGGTGCCGCTTGAGTTGCGGGGCGAGCGCAATATTAAACCCCGGGCACTTGACCTGCTCGATAAGGTCGGGCTCGCCGACAGGGGGCACCATTATCCCTTGCAGCTTTCAGGCGGCGAACAGCAAAGGGTATCGCTGGCAAGGGCATTCAGCAACCAGCCCAAAATACTTTTTGCCGATGAGCCCACGGGCAACCTGGATGCGGAGACCAGCGAAAAAGTAGTCAAGCTGATGTTCGACCTGAACCGTGATGCCGGTACCACGCTGGTTTTAGTGACCCATGACCTTGAACTGGCCGCAAAAACAGCCAGGGTGATCCGTTTAAAAGGCGGCAAATTGGTAAGCGACGAAAAAACCGACACCCATGCCTGAGAACACTAAAGAAAAACGACCGCTGAACTGGCCCTGGCTGTTCAGGATGGCCTGGCGTGATAGCAGGCGCAACCGGTCGCGCTTGTTGCTTTTCATATCATCTATAGTATTTGGTATTGCGGCGCTTGTTGCCATTTATACTTTCGATTATAATATCCAAAACGACATCAACAACCAAGCCGCTACGCTCATCGGTGCCGACATGAGCATCACCTCAAATAAGCCGGTAGATAAGGCTACCCAGCCATTGCTGGATTCGCTTGGTGAAAAACGGTCACAGGAACAAAGTTTTGTGTCGATGGTCTATTTCCCTAAAGGAGGCGGTACGCGCCTGGCACAAATACGCGCGCTGCAAGGCAATTTCCCTTATTATGGCAAATTGGAAACTTCACCCGTCGAAGCCGAATCGACCTTCAGGGATGGCGGCCGTAAAGCGCTGGTTGATCAAACACTCATCCTGCAATTTAACCTGCATGTTAACGATTCAATTAAGGTGGGCAACCTTAGTTTTTTGATAGTTGGTGTATTAAATAAAGCGCCGGGGCAAACGGGTGTCACTTCCAACATCGCGCCTATTGTTTATATCCCGCTGCAATATTTGCAACAAACAGGGCTGGTGCAGATGGGTAGCCGCATCACGTATAATTATTACTACCAGTTTGACGGTAAAACGGATGTGGATAAGCTTGCCGCCCGCCTGGACACCCGGCTGGAAAAAGCAGGCCTGAATTACGAGACGGTTAGCAGCCGTAAAGAAAATACCGGGCGCTCCTTTGGCGACCTCACCCGCTTTTTATCGCTGGTTGGCTTTATCGCTTTGTTATTAGGCTGTGTTGGCGTGGCAAGTTCCGTACATATCTACATTCGCGAAAAAATACCGGCAATTGCTATTATGCGGTGTATGGGGGTGAAGGCGCGGCAGGCATTCCTCATTTATCTCATCCAGATCGTTTGCATCGGTTTCATCGGCTCTATAGCCGGTGCGTTGCTGGGAACGGTTGTTCAACACGTTTTGCCGCTTATTTTTAAAGATTTTTTGCCCCTAACCATATCAACCAATATTTCATGGGCAGCGGTAGGGCAGGGGGTATTGCTGGGCGTAATTATTTCGGTATTGTTCGCCCTGCTGCCTTTAATTTCTATTCGCAATATTTCGCCGTTAAACACCCTCCGCATATCTTATGAAAACATCAACCTGCTGCGCGATCCGTCACGCTGGCTGGTTTACCTGCTGATAGGTTTGTTTATTGTTTTGTTTACTGATTTTGAGCTGAAAAGCTTTATGGGTAGCATATTTTTCACTATTGGCGTAGTGATCGCTTTCCTGGTATTAACACTGATTGCCAAGGCGCTCATGGCCGTCGCAAAATTGGTATTGCGCAATTCATGGAGCTATTTGTGGCGGCAGGGCTTTGCCAATCTCTACCGTCCGAATAATCAAACTGTTATACTCATTGTTTCAATAGGATTAAGTACTGCGTTCATCTGCATACTAATATTTATCCAAAGTATGCTGATCAAACAGGTAAGCCTCACCGCAAGCGCCAGCCGTGCCAATATGATCCTATTCGATATTCAAACCACGCAAAAACAGCCACTCATAAAACTGACGGATCAACAACATCTACCCGTCATTCAAATGGTGCCCATTGTTACCATGCGCCTGGAGCAGGTTAATGGGAAAAACGCTGAACAGCTTAAAAAAGACACAAGCAGCGAAATACATGCGCATATTTTTGCAAACGAATACCGCGTCACCTACCGGGATACATTGACGCCTTCAGAAAAGATCATGCAGGGCGAGTGGGTTGGCAAAGCTAAAAGTGGTGAGGACGTTCCCATTTCGGTAGAAGAACGGTTTGCCAAACATAATCACCTTAAAGTTGGCGACCACCTGCTATTTAATGTGCAAGGTATGCCGATGAACACGATAATTGCCAGCACCCGTTCAGTTAACTGGAACAAGATACAAACCAATTTCCTGGTGGTCTTTCCAATCGGTGTATTGGAAGATGCGCCACAATTTTATGCCATGCTTACCCATGTGCCTTCAAAAACTGTTTCGGCAAAATATCAGCAGGCGGTGATCAGGAAATTTTCAAACATATCTATCATTGATCTGGGCCAGGTGCTAAGTGTATTGGATGACTTGATGGATAAGATAGGTGACATTATTAAATTTATGGGTGCCTTTAGCATCGTTACCGGCCTGGTGGTATTGATTGCGTCGGTACGCATCAGCAAATACCAGCGGATTCAGGAAAGCGTTTTGCTAAGAACTATGGGCGCAAGCCGGCGGCAAATATTAACCATCAGCGCGCTCGAATACTTTTTCCTGGGGGCTTTGTCGGCGCTTACCGGCATCATCATCGCCTTTGCAGGTAGTTGGATGCTGGCGAAATTCAGTTTTGATATACCTTTTACTGCACCTTTGTTGCCGGCTTTAGGCGTATTTTTTGCTATTTCGATGTTGACTATAGTTATTGGCTTGCTAAACAGTCGCGGAGTACTCAATAAACCGCCGCTGGAAATTTTAAGGCGGGATGTTTAATTACCCGAACAACGCTTATGAAAATAATAAAGATAATCCTTTTGATACCACTGATTGCTTTGCTGGCCGGATGCAACCAAAAGCAAACAGCCGGGAGTGACAACCACGTCACTTCACAAACCGATAGCACACAAACAGCTAATAAGAAGGTCATCCTTTTTTTTGGAGACAGCCTGACGGCAGGTTACGGGCTCGACGATGAATCAGAAGCGTTTCCGGGTGTTATTCAAAATAAGATCGATTCGCTAAAACTACCTTATCATGTAGTGAATGCCGGTGTAAGCGGCGAAACGTCGGCAGGCGGGCTGGCGCGTATCAACTGGGCGTTGAAAAATAAGGTGGACATTTTCGTACTGGAACTTGGCGCGAATGATGGATTAAGGGGCAATTCGGTTAAACAAACCAGTGATAACCTCCAGGCAATCATCACCACAGTAAGAACTAAATATCCCGCCGCAAAAATACTGCTCTTAGGTATGCAGGTACCACCAAGCATGGGCCAGGCTTATGCCGGCGATTTTAAGAATATGTTCCCGCAGCTTGCACAGAAAAATCATACCGATCTTGTACCATTTTTGCTCGACGGCGTAGGCGGCGACCCAAAACTCAACCAGGCCGATGGCATACACCCCACTGCCGAAGGTGCCAAAATTGTTGCCGGAAACGTTTGGAAGATTTTGAAGGATGAGTTATAGATTAAAGAAAAAGATTTTGGGTTTTTTGTAGCTAAAATATCCGGATCACTAAGTATATGAATCGGGTAAGTTTTCAGATCAGTTAAAATTGGTTGTAAAATGTATCCTTGGGTCGCTTGAAAGGCCTCTCAAAGAAATTTGAAAGGCTTTTGCATTTATTATCTCTTATTGCATAATTTTAAGTGCTATTAAAATTGTCCTGTAAACTAACGCAATCTAGACCTTGAAAACAATTGGCTATAAACCAGTACTTTTTATTTTGATTCTTTTAGCTGTTTGTTCCTGTAAATCAAAACCATCTTCAGCAGTTGTTCAAAAAGCTGCTCCCCGGCAAATAGCAGATATTGATAGTATCCATATAGACGATCCTAACGATTTTGATGAACCTGGTATACCTGTTGGTTATACGGGGGGTGAAATTGATACTCTATACGTGACAGATCGGAATGGTGTAGAAGTAAAAAACCATCCCGATATTAATTCAAGCGGAATTGTAAATCGTTCGTTAGATGAGCATGGCGTACCTGAAAACAAGTTGAAGCTCTATTATGGGGATCGCCTTATTGTGCTTGAAAAAGTAAACGGCTGGCTGGGCGTAAGGGAAAGTATAACGCGGAGAACAAAAGAAAATGGGCAGATGTGGCTATCGGCAGGGTGGGAAAAGGTATATGTACAGGAGAAAAGCGCGGGCAGGTTGGCAGATATAAAAGTAATTCCGGAGCAGCTTAGTGTTATTGTAGCTGATGGCCAGGATGTAAACAATATGCCTAAGCAAAAAACATATTTAAAAGGTTACCTGGACCTGAAACTGGTAAGCAAAGCTGCATTTGACAGTGCAAAAACAACAGCGGTTGATTATTTAATAAAGGATACGGCAGAAATAAAAAAGAAAAACGGAGTTATTGAATTGCCCTATCAAAACGGTATTAAGCATATAAAAGATTTTAAAGGAGGTGAAGATGATGATGAATATAATTATGTTGGGCAAATTCCTTTTCTAAATGCGTATGTAATATCAGGTGAGTATGGTGAGAGTGAAAGCGGCGATTATAGCCTGTATGATAAAAAAACCGGGAAAGTACTTGCTACAACTACCGTATTTCCCCATATTTCTGAAGATAAACGGTATATCATTGGAATTAATAACACAGATGACAATACTGCATACCTGGAGTTGTATAAGATAAGTGAAGGTGGGATAAAAGAAATAACAGAAGTAACTTTTTACTACTGGGCGCCTACCCAGGATGATAAAGCTATGTTTTGGGGCAGTGATGGTTGTTTCTATGTCCCGGTTTCATATTCAGCACTTTCTGTCCAAAGCAATAATTACTTTCAATACCTGCAAATACGGGTACTTTAATAGGGTAAGACGCTTCGGGGAATGCCGGAAGTTCATCTATACAAACCACCCCTCCGTCGATACAACATTTCAGTTAGTTTCATTTTGTTGATTTTTATCGTCCCAACGCAAGCGATTTAAGTTAATGACAGGCATTTTTTATAAGATCAGCAAATTTGTTTTTAATTATTTATGCCTCACGCTCTGCTTCATTTGCCTGTTTAATTTAAATGTAAAGGCTCAAAGCCTGGGCGATCCTATTGTAGATATCACTTTTGGTTCCGGATCGGCTACGCGCTCCGGGGCTCTGCCTGCCGATTCGGGTTCAACCAGTTATATCTATAGCAGCGCAGGTTTCCCCAGTGACGATTATTATACTATTGCAAATACAACTGCAGGTATGTTTAACGGCTGGTGGACCACTACCGACCATACAGGCGACACGGGTGGTTATATGTTGATAGTAAATGGCAGCTATGACCCCGGTATTTTTTATAGCCGTACCGTAACCGGTCTGTGCGGAAACACCACTTACCAGTTTGCCGCCTGGATAAAAAACCTGCTCAATTATAGCGGCATATTGCCCAATGTAACTTTTTCCATTGAAACCACCGGCGGGACCGTACTGGGGACGGGGACCACAGGCGACATTGCCGAGGGCAATACGTGGATACAATATCCTTTTACTTTTACCATGCCCGCAAATACGGAAATAGTTGTTATTAAAATGACCAACAATGCGGCGGGTGGTATTGGCAACGATATCGCGATTGACGATATTACCTTCAGGCCCTATGGCTCACAGGTTTCGGCAACGTTTTCTTCTTCGGCCACGTCGCAGTCCTTTTGTGCAGGTACTTCGCAAAACATAACTGTTAATGTCAGCACAACGCTGGCCAGCGGCTACGAGCAGAAACTTCAGGAATATGTAAATGGCGTGTGGACAGATGAAAGCGCCGCATCCACAGCATCATCATTTACTATTGCCTCGCCCAAAACGGCCGGTACATATGAATACCGGGTTGTTTCGGGCCTCGCAAGTAATATCAGTTCATCAGAGTGTACGGTAGCATCCAATGAACTTACTTTAACGGTAACTGCAACGCCAACGGCTGCATTTTCCGTTGCGGATACCACTTGCCTGGGCTCTGCCAACGTGTTCACAGATCAGTCCACATCAAACGGGGCAACTATAACAAGCTGGACATGGAATTTCGGCGATGGCCAAACCTCAACCCTGCAAAACCCATCGCACACCTATACAAAAAATGGTAATTATACAGTGCAGTTAACGGTTGGCAACAGCAATGGCTGCACTTCGGCAACGGTATCGAAATCTATCCATATCAGCGCTTTACCTGTTGCGGCTTTTGCTTATTCAACGCCCGATTGCGCAACGGCTGCTATAGCCCTTACGGACAAATCGACCACTACCGAAGGTTCCGTTTCCTCCTGGGCCTGGAGTTTTGGCGACGGGGGAACATCAACATTACAAAACCCTTCGCATACCTACACAACTGCCGGCACCTATACGGTTAAGCTGGTGATCACTAATTCTGTTGGCTGCTCATCAACTATTAGCGAAAGTATTGTTATCAGTCCGCTCCCGGTGGTTAACTTTGGTACGCCTGCCGTATGCCTTGCCGACTCGTACGCAGCTTTTACCGATAGCACGACAATTTCGGGCGGTACCAGCAGCCAGCTTACCTATTTATGGAACTTTGGCGACCCTAATGCTACCGCTGCAAACCCTAATACATCCACGCTCGAAAATCCTACCCATAAATATACAGCGGCAGCGGTTTACGAGGTGAGCCTTACCGTAACATCATCCGGCGGCTGTGCGGCCACAACAACTAAAAGTTTCACGGTTAATGGCTCTGTACCTGTTGCTTCTTTTACAGTGGAAAATGCCGGGGAACTTTGCAGCGACCGCGCCGTATATTTCGTCAACCAGTCGACGGTGGATTTTGGCAGCATAACCAAAATAGAGCTGTATTACGATTATGTAAATAACCCCACTACGGTTGTAACCGATAACAGCCCTTCTTACGGCAAAATATACACCCATACATACACCGCTTTTCATACACCTGCCACCCAAAATTACCAGGTACGCATGCTGGCTTATTCGGGCGGTACCTGTGTTTCTGAAATGGATAAAACCATTACGTTACTGGCTACGCCTGATCTGTCGTTCCCCGCAGTTTCAGCCATTTGCGACAATGCCGGGGCCGTTCAGTTAGCCGCCGCCGAACTCAGCGGCATAACAGGCACAGGGAGTTACTACGGAACAGGGGTGAGCAGCACGGGGCTGTTTAACCCGGCTACTGCCGGGGTAGGAACCTTCACCATCAGCTATGTATTTACTGCAGCAAATGCCTGTGCCGACACCATTAGCCAGTCGGTTACCGTAAATGCTTCACCCACAGTAAGCGCGGGTGACAATGTAAGCGTTTTGCAGGGTGGTGGTATAAAGCTTGATGCTACGGCAAAAGGTGATAGTTTAACCTATTTATGGTCGCCGGCAACGGGGTTAAGCAGCACTACCATATTGGACCCGGTAGCTTCGCCAACATCGGACATTACGTATACGCTTACTGCAACCAGCGATAAAAGTTGCTCGGCATCAAGCCAGGTAACCGTGTCAGTACTGAAAACGCCGGTAATACCCAACACCTTTACACCTAATGGCGATGGTGTAAACGATACATGGGTAATTAAATACCTGGATACCTACACCGACTGCACCGTGCAGGTATTTAACCGTTATGGGCAGCGGTTGTACTCATCGATAGGCTATGCTATTCCCTGGGATGGGCGTTATAACGGTAAAGACCTGCCTGTGGGTGTTTATTATTATATGATTGACCCCAAGCATGGGCGAAGTGTAATGTCGGGCTGGGTAACTATACTCCGGTAAATTGGCAATCACGAAAAATAGATGAGTTCGCAAAATCCACCTTACTCCAACACACTATTGCTGATATTTTCCCCGGCCAAAGCCACTACATTTATCTCACCCAAACTTTTTTCACGTTCAGCAAAGCGCACGTTTGGTTTTTTGAGGTTTGATGCCAGTATGCCCAGCCAAAAAAGCAATACAGGCACAACCACATCCAGTTGCCGCGGATAGGCACTTAGCGCCCCGCTAAGCAATAAATATATCCCGGTGATAAACAATAGGAATTTTACCGGATAAACGATCCTGCGCCAGTTAATGGCCGTTAAAATTATCCCCGCTAACGATGCCCACAAAAGTAGTGAACCGCGAATAATATTGCCCACAATAGCCGCATCCTGGTAAGAGTAAGTATAGGGAAAATTGAACAGCATGCGCGCGCAGTTGTAATAATAATTTGTGGCGAATTTTAACGGATGTGCCTTGATATTCCTGATAGCGGCCTGTTTAAAAAGCTCGTCCTGTTCAATTTCGGTGTGTTTCAGGATGGCAGTTATCTCTTTTAAATGGTTCTTTTTCAACATCGACGCACCTTCGGGCGATTTAAAAAGATTGGGGTACTGGTTATTGCTCAGCTCGGGTAATTTCCAGTCGCCATATTCATTGTCGTAGGGCGTACTCATCCAATACAGGCTCATCCCGCCTGAATTGCCCCAATAGAACATTTTCCCCGTAATATGCCAGGTGTAAACAAGATAAGGCACGGTTACTGCAAACGCAATGACCAGAATTTTTAAGGATATTTTACGAAACGCGGTACTTTTCTTTAACAGTAATCCCAAACACACAATAAGGGAGATAATAATCACATAACCGAATATCACTTTGGTTAGCACAAGGTAACCCAACATCAGGCCCGCTATAACCGCATATTTATTGCTGCGTTTGGTGTAATAAAGTGTAATGGCGTACACAAATGACGAAACCAAAAAGCCTGTAAACGCCTCTGTGTACAACATAGGCAAAATTGATAATGCATTAGGGTAAATAGCCAGTGGCAGACTAAACAGCAAGGCTATTTTTCGGTTAGACAGGAGTTTGAGGGATTGATACAGGAAAACCACCTCCAGGTACATGAATGCGGCATTTACCAGTGTGATGTAAAGCGCATGCCACCTCAGCGCCATAAAAATGGCTATCACACCTGGATAACCGGGGCCGTTCCACAGGTTAATATAAGGTGCGGGCGGTGAATAATAACCATGCAGTAATCGCCAGGCGAAATCGGTATAGCGTATTTCGTCGCCAAAAAGTGTAGGCCACTTATTTACAGCGATAACGTAAATATAATACAGCAAAAAAGGCAGAAAGATGAGATAAGGATTGCGCGTTAGCCTTTTAAACATTTTACAAACCAATTAGGAGCATAAATATAGTATTTATTTGGTCGGTTGTATTAACCGGGGCTGGGCCTGTGCTGTTGGTCCACCGTCCGCTTACGTACGTTTTGTAATAAATGCGCACATTGTGAAGATAAAAATCTTAACTTAAGATATTGAAAATTAATTGTTTATATATTTGGCACGTTTTTGAATATTGAGCATAAATAATTAACTATCTGCACCTTAATTGATTTATGAAAAAACTTCTGTTATCTGCATTGATATTGTTTTTGGTTTATGCAAATGCAAAAAGCCAGGCAAATAAGCCCACTACAGGCATAAGCGGGCCAATGGTTGATGAAAGGGTTGAACTATTAAGTATTGCCGCCCGCCTGGCCGAATACGATGAGTATAACAGCGACATTAACAAGCTGTATGTGCAGGATATTCACCAGTACTTTGATAAATACAAAGATCACCCGCTTATCAAATACATGCGCGATATCAGGGATGCAAATTCTATCGGGTTTGATGCGGTAGCAGTAATGGCTATCCATTTAACGCCGCCGCCGGCGCTTAATCCTGTTGTTAAATTCACCGATAGTGTGCCTGATGTACGGTGGGGATTGAAAACAGCCATGAAATTTGATACATTACTGAAACAGTTTTATAACGACACGCATTTTGATGCATTTTTCAAGGCGCACCAGCCCATGTATCAAACAGCGGTGGTACAATTTGATAGCTTGTACCGTCAGTTGGACGTAAGCTGGTACTATAAATATTACGGTATTAAACCAAGAGGACGTTTTAATATAGTGATAGGCCTGGGCAATGGCGGCGCTAACTATGGGCCGAAAGTGATTTTTCCGGACGGGAAGGAAGAATTATATGCCATAATGGGTGCCTGGAAATTTAATAACGCGGGTGCACCGTCATTTAATGACAGGGATTATCTCGCAACACTCATCCATGAGTTCAACCATTCGTTTGTAAACTATCTTACTGAAGAAAATAAAGCAAAATTGCTGCCGGCAGGCGCTACTATATTCCAGGCTGTTGAGAAAAAAATGCGAAGACTTGCCTATGGCGACTGGCAAACAATGGAGAGTGAAGCGCTGGTAAGGGCATCGGTAATACGGTACCTGCAAACACATTATGCCGATAGCACCGTTGCTATCAAAGAGTTGCAGGTACAAAGAGCGGTCGGTTTTATATGGATAAAGCAATTGGTGGACTTGCTGGGCGAATATGAAGCTAACCGGAAAACCTATCCAACGCTCGAAAGTTTTATGCCGCGCATAGCTGATTTTTATGCAGACCTGGCAGCGCATATCAATATCGTGCTTAGCGATTATTCGAGCAAACAACCCCACGTTACATCGCTCGACCCGGCTATAAATGGCGATACGACCGTTCATTCGGATTTAAAACAGATCAAGGTTATTTTTGATAAGCCGCTTTCGGGCAAGGGGCTTTCTATAAACTATGGCAAACTGGGACAGGATCATTTTCCGGGACTGAAATTGCTGGGTTATACAGATAATAATAAAGCCATTTTGCTCCAGGTGGACCTGAAACCGGGCACCGACTATGACTTTGTTTTAACCGGCCTCGCCTTCAAAACGCCCGATGGCTACCCGCTGGAAAATTACGAAGTCAGTTTTAAAACAGGTAAATAAGGTTTTAATGCAGTACCAATAGCTTTTTTGTTGATACTGTTGGGGAATGTAATAACTTTAAGCTGCCAATGCTAAAGCTATTGTTTCCCCTTTTTAAAAATAAAAGCGCCCGGTTAATTTCATTGATCTGCATATTTTTTTTGCTGAGTGTACCTTTTAAATCATCGGCACAAAAAAACATCACCGTTAGCGGCAATGTTAAAGATGCAATAACCGGCGAAGCTTTGATAGGTGCAACCATCAGGCTAAAAGAACTCCCTAATATTGGTGCAGTAACCAATGGTTATGGATTTTATTCATTGTCAGTCCCTGCGGGAACTTATACTGTTATTATTAGTTATGTGGGGTATCTGCCTGTTTCAAAATATGCTGTGCTTTCTAAAAACATCACCCTAAACGTTCCGCTCAACCCGGGGAATAGCCTGCAGGAAGTAACGGTCAGCAGCAAAACAACACGCAACAATGCCAGTATAACTTCGCCGCAAATGGGTGTTGAAAAACTGGATATGTCGCAGATAAACAATGTGCCGGTACTATTAGGCGAGCGCGATATTTTAAAAACGATTACGCTTTTGCCGGGCGTTGAGGCAGCTGGCGAGGGCAACACAGGCTTTTACGTTCGTGGAGGCTCATCAGACCAAAACCTGATATTACTTGACGAAGCCACGGTTTACAATGCTTCGCACCTGTTTGGCTTTTTCTCAACTTTTAATTCAGATGCGATAAAGGATGTGAGTTTGTATAAAGGCGGCATGCCGGCGGAATACGGTGGGCGGTTATCGTCGGTACTGGATATTAAAATGGACGAGGGAAACGACAAGGATTATGCCACTGAAGGCGGTATCGGCATTATTTCATCGCGTATTAAGCTGGAAGGGCCGATAGTGAAGGATAAAGGGTCATTTATGATCAGCGCGCGGCGTACGTATATCGATGCTTTTTTGAAAGCCTCGTCGGACACCACCCTTCGCGGCAGCAAGCTTTATTTTTACGATCTGAATGCTAAAGCCAATTATCATTTTGATGATAAAAATGCCATTTACCTGTCGGGATATTTTGGCAAGGATGTTTTGGGATTGGCAAATACTTTCGGCACCAACTGGGGAAATTCTACCGGTACCCTGCGTTTCAACCATTTGTTCAGCAGTAAGTTATTCTCGAACACTTCGCTCATTTACAGCAATTACAATTACGCAATCCAAAGTTATTTGCCCGATAATCAATTCCTGGCCGTTTCGAAGATAGAAGACATCGACCTGAAACAGGATTTCCAATATTTCGCAGGTAGCGGCCATACGGTAAGTTTCGGCATCGATGCCCTGCACCACAATCTTGCACCGGGCAGCCTTACTGCACCGGATAATTCCAGCTTTATTAATAAATCTATCGAGCGGCGCTATGGTTTGGAAACTGCTGCCTATATAAGCGATGAATGGAAAGTTACAGGCAGGCTTAACCTGCTTTACGGGCTCCGGCTTAGCGGAATTTATATTTTCGGGCCGGGCACTTTTAATACGTATGATGCCGATGGCAATACGATCAGCTCAAAAACTTACAGTTCAGGCGATATTGTTAAGGATTATTTCAACCTGGAGCCGCGCATTTCAGCTAGTTATAGTTTAGACGATGAGGAGTCTATCAAGGCATCTTATAATCGCAATACGCAAAATATCCACATCCTCAGTAACTCAAACAGCAGTACACCGACAGATATGTATGCCATGAGCAGCAATAATATCAAGCCCGAAATTGCCGACCAGGTTTCTACCGGCTACTTTCGTAACTTTAGTAATAATATATTTGAGTTTTCTACCGAGGTTTACTACAAGTGGCTGCAAAACCAGATCGACTATAAGAATGGGGCCGAATTGATACTGAACCCGGATGTAGAATCGCAGCTGGTTTACGGAACGGGCAAGGCTTATGGACTGGAACTTTTTATGAAGAAGAAATATGGCAGGTTTAATGGCTGGATAGGTTACACACTTTCAAGAACGGAAAGAAAATTTGCCGCCATCAACAACGATAGTTACTTCCCTGCCACGCAGGACAGGACACACGACCTGAGCGCCGTTGGTATTTATAAGCTGAACAACAGGTGGTCGTTTTCGGGTACGTTTGTTTATGAAAGCGGCAATGCAGTTACTTATCCCGACGGCAAATATGAAATAGGCGGGGTAACCACGTTTTATTATTCGGAACGGAACGGCGAACGGGAACCATCCACCAATCGCCTTGATCTTGGCGCTACGCTCGAAGGTAAACCGCATAAAAAATATCATTCGAGCTGGACTTTTGGCATTTATAACGTTTACGATCACCGTAACCCGTATGCGATCACATTCCGCGACAGCCCAACCAATCCGGGTACGACACAAGCGGTGGAAACCAGCCTCTTCGGCCGCGTACCATCAATTACATGGAATTTTAAATTTTAACAGGCATGCGGATGAAATGGGCATATTTGATAATTATTGCAGTAGTGTTACTGGTAACATCCTGTCAAAAAGTGATCAGCCTCAAATTAGGCAATGCATCGCCGCAAATAGTTATTGAGGGTAACCTTACCAATGTTTATGGGGTGCAATATGTGGTTATTAGCAAAACAGTACCTTTTACCAGCACCAATGTTTTTCCGCCTGTTTCGGGTGCAACCGTAGCAATTACCGATAGCCTCGGCCGTGCTTATAAATTTACCGAGGATACAGCAGGTGTATATTCCTATTACCCAATGATAGGCTATCCCGGTAAAAAATATACCTTAACCGTACAAACCGGCGGCAAAACCTATACGGCAACCTCAACCATGCCTCAGCCAGTAAACCTCGATTCATTAACAGCCAAAATAAGTGTATTGGGCAATAACGATCTCAGGACAATTACGGTAAATTACCAGGACCCGCCAAATGTGCCTAACCAGTATCGTTTTATATTGACTGATAACGGCGTACAGGCGGGTACCATATTTGTTAATGACGATAGCTTTACCAATGGTAAATATGTAAGGGAAGACCTGTTTCAAAATGGTACCGATATCCATTTCCATGATACCGTTTCGGTTGAAATGCAGTGTATCGACCATAATATGTATGAATACTGGTACAGTTTGAGTGAACAGCAAACCAACGGTCCGGGTGGCGGCACAACACCATCAAACCCGCCTTCAAACTTCAATAATAACGCATTAGGCTATTTTAGCGCACATACAACGGAAACCAAAACGATAGTTGTAAACTGATTAAAAGAAATAACAAAGCCCAGCTTGTGGGATGGGCTTATAAGTTATATCTTTGTTATCAGTTGTTTATAAAATACAACATCTTTGATATACAACCAAATAACAACATGTTTGGTACACAACCCACTACTTTTTCTTTATCAATTTAAAAAATTTATTGTATAAAAAAGTTCCGAAATTTAACGCCACCCAACAGAACCCACCAAAAAGGAATCCGATAAAAGGAATAAATAGGATTGGAATGATGAAGCCTATTAACCCATAACGCGGAATATTGTTAAAATCTACAGGCACTAAATTAAATAAGGCTAATAAGCTTTCTAAGAATGAAAAAGGGATGGTGAAAAATAAACAAGCCCAAAAGAGTTGCTTAAATGAATAATATTTGTTGTCCATAAGCTAAAAATTAATTATACGTTACTGAAATAAAGATAATTATAATTTGTTATTTAAAAGGATTGAGTTTACTGACTGAATCTAAAAGAAGATCTTCAATTACCCGGACCAGTTGACATAAGGGTAGTATCGACACGATAAAGATTAACGTCTCCTTCTACATTTAGCACACTAACATTAGCGCTTAATCCAAGATTTAAACTGTTATCCAAAGTAAAAGGGCCTGCACTGGGAGAACCTGAATATTCAATAGGTTTAGCACTCCCCGTAATTGGATCATGATTAAAGGGAACGTTTAGAGTTCCTTTTATAATATCAAGAGTACCCTGTGCCCCAGTAGCACCAAACTTAACTTCTCCGTTCGCATGAGCAACACTTCCCTCCAATTTCACACCCTTTCCATCTGTACTTGCCGAACCATGCAGTAGTCCAGCAGCTCCCTTCAATTTGAGTGGGCCAACTGTTACTCCGCCACCAACGCCGATATAGCTACCTTCAACTGTTGCACTACCAGAAAATACTTTTGAAGCTTCGCTCTTTAATGTCTTTTAAATCATCTGCAAGTTTTGGATCTGTTAATATTCTTGTTGCAGTGTTATCTTTTAAAGGTGGAACTTTACAAGGCGGGCAATTGCCATCAGGATCGGTCTTATTAATAGGATTATTTGCTACATAATTATATGGTGATAAATTTATCTGATCCGGATGTTCTGCTTTCGCATCCACACTTGTCCACCTCGCAATCACCGGGTCATAAAACCGCGCGCCATAATCCTATTCGGCAAGCTCAAGCTATAACTCAATACATTGATTCTAATCCGTATGCAATTGCACCACCCCCGTATCAGAAGGCTTTTCCAGTGCGTCGCTGTTGATATACACACTTTGGTAAGTTAAATTTTGCGCATTATAAATAACCTCATCGCGTGGTGTTTTGATCACCCTTACATGCTTTAGGCTGATGTTTTTGAGAGGGTTACCCTCAACGCCCACGGCGTAAATACCAACTTCGCCGCTGTAATTGCAGTTAACTTTTTGTATGAGGAAATTGCTGAACAGGGTAGGGTAGTGCCCGCCCCGTGAGCCGTGATAATTATTCTCGAACCGTATGAAAGCCGAACGTGCACTATCGCACTGGATATGGTAAACACTGATGTTTTCAATAAACCCACCCCGGTCGAGGTTTGATTTAAAGTAGATGGCGCTCAGGCATTTTTTAATATACACATTGTACATCACCACGTTACGTACCCCTGCCGACATTTCGCTGCCGATGCACAGCCCGTTGGTTTTTGATTTGAATATACAATCGCGCACCAGTATATTTTCGGTAGGCTGGCCTATGCGCCAACCATCCTGGTCGCGCCCGGCCTTTATGGCCACGCCGTCGTCGCCGGTAGTAAAGTTGCACTTTTGTATCAGCACATTGGTGCATGATTCCGGGTCGCAGCCATCGTTGTTCAGGTTCATGCTGTTGATGGTCACGTGCTGCACGGTAACATTATTGCACAGCACCGGGTGGATTACCCAATAAGGCGCATCATGTATGGTAATGCCATCGATCAGCACATTTTTGCAGCCGAAGAACTGGATCATATCCGGCGGCAGGTGTGCGTTATCGCCAAACACCCGTTCATAAACCGGTGTACCATCACCACCCATCTTTCGTAGTTTAGCCTGTTCCGGCGAACCTTGGGGCCGCCATTTGGCAAAGTTGAGGCTTGCCGAACCGTTTACGATACCATTACCTGTAATGGCGATATCCGAACACTGGTAGGCATAAAAAAGCGGCGAGTAATTGAACAATTCCGTCCCTTCCCATAATGTAACCACGGCGGGTAGGTAATCTTTGGGTTCGCCGGAAAATATTAGTTCGGCGCCATCCTCAAAATGGAAATTCACATGGCTTTTCAGTACCACCGGGCCGGCTATAAAGAACGTCCCTTTTGGCACAACAACCTCACCGCCGCCATTGGTGCTGCACAGGCTGATCGCTTTATCAATTGCTGCTTTTGCATCTGTTTTGCTATCGGCAATTGCGCCATATTCGGTTATATCATATTTCGCGCTAGCAAATTCAGGCGCTTTAATGTTTTTTAAGATGCCGGCTGCCGATGGGATATTTTCCTGTGCGTTTGCCACAACCGGGCAAAGCAATATGGTTACTGATGATACAGCATACAACAGCACATGGCTCAAAATTATTTTACAGGTCGACATGGGTAATTAAGGCGAATATAAAAGAGAAACAAATCAACAAAATTTAACCGACAAGTTAATGCCTGCACATTTTTGTTACGATTTTAATTTACCTTAGCCATTATCAACCGCCTCACCATGCAAAGATCATTCATCGCTTGCCTCATTTTGCAATTACTTATGTTGACTGCCTGTGCCCAGGAAAAAACCATTGATTATGGCAATAACCCTGCTGCAGGGCGGTATTATAACATCCGTGGCATAAAAATGTATTGCGAGGTTTATGGTAAAGGCAAGCCGTTGTTGCTGATACACGGTAATGGCGGCGATATCAGCGCATTCGGTAAAAACATTCCTTATTTCTCAAAAAAGTATATGGTTATAGCGGTTGACAGCCGCGCGCATGGCAAATCAACCGATCCTCGAGATTCGCTTAGTTTTGAGATGATGGCCGATGATTTTGCCGCCCTGCTGGATGCCATGCATATCGATTCGAGCTATGTGATCGGCTGGAGCGATGGCGGTATCAATGCCCTGCTGCTGGCCATGCGCCACCCTGATAAAGTGATCAGGCTGGCCTCGACCGGGGCAAACCTCTGGCCTGATTCAACGGCATTTGCACCCGGCGTATGGCAGGATGAACTGAAAGATTATGACAACGGGAAAAATAAGACCTGCACAACCGCTAAATAAAAAAACGACTGGAAGATATTCATGCTCGACTGGCTGCAGCCTAATATACCGCTTACTGCATTAAAACAAATTAAATGCCCATCGCTCATCATCGGCGGCGACCATGATCTAATCGCTATTCAGCACACTGTTTTAATATACCAGAATATACCCCATGCTTACTTGTGGATAGTACCCAATTCGCCGCATGGCACATTGCAGGCCCATCCGGATGAGTTTAACAAGTTGGTTGACGACTTTTTTACACAACCTTTTCATAACTGGAATTGACCGCAGCCTATTTTACGGCTATATTAATTTTTGCCGAACCCACGCTGCCATTAAGATCGCTGCCATTTATCAACCCGGTATAGTTCGTTTTTTTGCTTTTGGCATAAAACCACACTGTTGCCTTTCCGGCCGTATCGGTAATAATATTGGGTTCCCACAAAACGGTAGGGCGGAGCTCGGCCAATATGTTAGTAGTTTTAGCTGTGTATTTAGGCTTGTAAAATTGTTTCGGCCAGCTTATGGGCAACGGGCGGTAAATAGCATTACCCGACTTGCGTTTTTCAAAAAAACCATCGCCCGACCAGGTAGTAATCTCAACATACATCGTTTCGGCGTAAGTAGGGGGGACGGCATTCCAATCTACCGGGTCAACGGCGAGTTGGGAATCATGCGCAATGCGGTATTTGCCTGTGTATTTACTACTGTACAACACTTCTATACCCTTTATATCTTCGGCGGTAAACTGGTCTATCATGTTTTTTTCAAAATTTACATAATCATAATCCACGAGTGAATCATCCATGCCTCTGTATTGCGGGTTATAAAAAAAATCAATGTTTACGCCATCAATTACAAATCGTATTTGTTTCTCATAAATAGCGTAATACGCCCTGGTAGGGCAGCTGCAAATAGTTGTAGGGATTACAACTTTATAATTGAAACCTTTAATTTGTTTCAACAGCAGATCGAATAAAGGCGTTTTATCCAGCTTTTTCATGTCTGCTTCGTCCAATACCTGGTCGGCATTGCCGGGGCCGTTAAGGTTGTGCGAGCCTTTAACCGTTTTAACGGCTTTCACTTTTACTTCTTTTAAAAGCCTGGATCCGCCGAATTGTATTTTCTCCTCAATTTTATTGTAAGCTATATTGCTGTTCATATTATTAAGCAGTGTGCTGTCGGTATTCACATACCAGGGTTGTAATAAAGGGATATTCAGATCATTGGTTTTAGCCGGCTTAAATTCATCTACGTTTACCGTGGCTTCAAACATTCTTCCCTTTTTATCTTTTACCTGTATTAAAAAATTTGCCGTATCTATTTGAGAAAGTTCCCTGAACGCAAAGCGACCGTTTGCGTCGCTTATCGTATCCCTAACCAAAAACGGTTTTTTAACTGATAACAGCATTACCTGTAACCCGCTGACAGCCTTACCGCCAACCCGACTGATCTGCCCGGTAACTTCCCTTTCCGTTTCGGCTTTAAAGGCGGGGTTATATTTAGGATCAAACACATCCTGCCAGTTATAACTTACCCATCCTTGCGTTAACAACAGGTTGTCAAGCGCTTCAAAGCGGTCGGCATTTTTAGGGTCGAAATAATAGCCGGGGTTTTCAATGTCACCTTTTAAATCACTGCCAAGTAGTGTATAATTTTCAATGCCCACCACTTTAGCATCATCCTGTTTTACCTGGTTATCATCGGTAATCGCCAATGAAAAACTACCTTGTACAGGTAAATTGTTTCTGTCGGTTGCTTTTATTTGCAGGGCGATGCTGTCTTTAGGCTGATAGGTTTGTTTACCAGGGACTATGCTGATCCTGAGCTGGTCATCATGATCGATAAAAACTATTCTCTCTGCCAAAGGCTCCCTTTTTGCATTGAAGAGGATAAAATGTGTTATTCCCGACGGAAAACGCATTTTATTTATTGCACCATGAACAACACCGCCGGTTAGAGAAATATTGGCCGCATAGCACACTTTACCACGCGCTACGCCAATTAGTGAATAACTGCTGCTATCCTGCATCATATCCTCTGTTGGGTAAACCGTTACCAATACCGAATCCTTTCCAGGCGGGTTTGATACATGCATAACCAGGCCTTCGGTTGTAACAATCCCAACGGGGTAAGCCTGGTTATTGCCTGCCGGGGAGGTTAGCTTAGCCGTATAACTCTTTCCGTAAGATGGGGTAAACCTAAAACTACCCATACCCATATGTGTTGATTGGAACGGGGCGACTATATTGCCATCCTGATCTAAAATATTCCCTTCAACCTCAATACCATTACCATCCTCACCAACTGCTTTGAAAGCCAAGTATGAAGGAAGGCCCGATACCAGCCGGCCGCCTTCGGGCATAAATTGCAGGTCGATATTTTGGGGCCGGTTTATACTTAACGGGATAGCGAGCTGGTGTTCAGTTTTATCGCTGCCTGTATTTTTTACCATTAATACCAGTTTTTTTGAAGTTCTGCCAGGCAGGCCGAATTTTACATTCAGTTTGCCCTCCATGTCTGTTTGCAGCTTATCCCTGTTCAAAATATTAGCGCCATTTAACAAGGTAAGCTGCACAGCTTGTAGCCTTGCTGGGTCGTTGCCGGTTTTATAGAACTGGAGCGCCAGGTTAAGCGAGTCTTTGCCATTTTTTTCAGATGGTTTCCCGGCATAATTTACCATCAAATCATCGTTTATGGCACTTATATAAAGCGGCTGCCTGTAAAAAGATTCAGCGCCCTGGTTTTGCATCCAGTTGGTATAGGCCCTTAATATATAGCTGCCTTCGGGCACTGTTTTTTCATCCAGTACCATTTGGCTGAAACTTATCCCCAGCTTTATAGGCATCGACTGGCGCATTACCACTTTTCCCGTATCGTTTACCAGTTCGGCATACAGTAAACCGCTTTGCCTGGAATAATTAAGGCCTGCATCCAGTATATAGGCTTTAAACCAGATGGTATCGTTATTTATATAGGCAGGCCTGTCCGTCTGCATAAAAACTTTCTCGGTAGGTAGCCTCATATTAAAACTGTCGATGGTCGCTGCAATTTTTTGGGCAGGGGAACTTTGCCTGTGTGCCATATTGTTGTCAATTGCCGGCTGGTAATCCAGCGGAAGCATTTCTGCTATGGCTTTTCCGGCCCAATAACCCGAAAATAGCAGGCTGGTGCTGGTAAAACCGCCATTAGCGTCAATGATCACACTATCGGCCTCAGGGGTTATTTTTGAAATGCCTTCAGTGGCTTTCTCAAAATCTACCAATATACTTTTTTGGGGTTTTACATAAACAATGCCATCGCCTATGGGATGCATGGGCCATAACGATCCCAATGCAACGGCGAAATCGCTTCGCCCAATCCCTGTTATTCCCGTGCCGTCATATGTGGCAAAATCCTGCCCGGTTAAATTGTTATTTACTATTGATCTGAAAAAATGCATTACCGAACCTTGGTAAGTATTTTCCCGATTAATCAGCCATTGTTGTTTTTGGCTGTTTGAACCTTCCAACTCCTCGAAATAAGGAAAACCCGCATAGTATGTGATCCTTTTAATATAATCGTATGTAAAGGCGCTAAGCGAATACCTTATCCGGTAACCTAAACCCCGGTTCTCAATAATGAGCATATCGGTGGCGCTTGCAGTCAGCACATTATTTTTATAAGAAAAACGCAGTACACCGGGATTGGTCAATTTGCATTGAGACGAATTTTCCGAATCGCCTATAAAATACCGAAGAAATGTTTCTAAATATTTGCTATCGTTAGGTTTTGCGGTAACGGATACTTCGTTGAGCAGCCGGTTTTCTTCAACCAATGTTATTTTAATTGCTGTATTGGCGCCATTTATAACAATGTTATCATTCCAGGTATTAAACCCCATCATTTTTACAACAAGCTGGTAGGAGCCGTTGGGGATATTATATATAGAAAATCCGCCGTTGGCATCCGAAGCTGTAGTTTTTTGTGTTTGCCCCAGGAAAACTGTTGCGCCCGCTACCGGTTGCCCGTTTTTGTCGGTTACAGTCCCGCTTATGAAGTAACCATTGCCATTGTTTTTAAATCCCGGCGTTTGTCCGTTGCCGAAAAGGGGGGATAAGAGAACAAACAATAAAATAATTATCGATTGCTTGCTGCGTGTGTACATTTTAGCAGAGGTTATATTGGCAGTGCAATTTAAATAAATTAATAAATCATTTTAGCAAAAATCGCCCTCAGTTGGTTCTAATTAGCATTTTAAAGAAATACTAATATATGTGGAAGAATATTAAATATTATTTTTTGCTAAAACGTTTCCTTTTATCAGATTTGTTTTTACATTTGCTTAATATTCAACCAATTATTATCTTTTAGTTAATCCCTTATTGATGTAAACCTTGTATCGGTGGCATGCTTTGTTCATGTTGCTAAAACGTTTTATGTCTTGCCAATTTTAGCCAATAACTAACCAAATAATACCTAAAAACTCAAATTATGAAAACAAAATTATGGTACTGCGCATCCGTTGCGGCACTGCTTTTAGCAACCGGGTGTAACAAAAACAACAATTCAACAACTACAGGCAATGCAGCCTCAGCTCCTAAACTCACCATCAATTCAACAGTAAGCAGTTATGGTACTTTCACCATGCAAAATGTGGCGAGCAGTGATTATGTAGAAGTATCGGGTGTTACCAACCAGGGTACTAAATTGCTTGATGGCACAACTCTCCAACAATATGCTGCATCTATCTCAAACGGAAAGACAGACCGCTGGCAGGAGTGGCAGTTCAGCAAACAATCGAACGGTTATTATACCATTATGAACCTGAACAGCGGCAAATATATCGATGTACCGGGAAGCACTACCACTTCGGGCGCAACCTTAGATCAATACCGGGGCAACAGTACCAATGCGCAATATTGGACGGTTACCGCAGTGGGCAGTAATTATAAGATAACTAACAAAGCAAATGGCCTGGCTATTACCAATCATGGCAACTCTACATCAAATGGCACGCCAATAACACAGGAGACTTACACCGGCGCAAATGACCAATTGTGGACGCTGAATGCCCTGGCTGCCGACAGCTACCGCGACGATGCTGTTGTGGGCTTTTTCCAGCGTACAAGCGGTTCGGAAGCATTTGATGGCGGTGCATCGGTACCGCTTACCTGGAGCTCGAATAACGGCAAGGTGTTTTGGGTAACGAATGATGTGTTCTACAATCAGCTAAATGCCAATGAAGAGCTGAACTGCGGCCAGATATTCAATTACCATAACTCAGGGTTGGTACAACCTGCAAGCCACAGCTGGACGCCCTCATCTACTGTAAATGTAACATCAAGCGATGGTGTGCAGATATTTCATGACCCTACTTCGGGCGATCTTTTATGGCCTGGCGCCGGGATTGAAATAGGCCAGTATGTTTATGTACAGAACATAGAAGTACCAAACGGGAGTTTGTCGGCTGATAATCAATTCCTGTGCAAGATAACCGAAAGCACTACCACCACTATACCTGCGGTTACCAACCTTACCGTACCGGGCATGTCGGGGCAAACCGCAATAACCTATTCAATAGGTATGGTTAATCCCGGCGGCGGTTATGTGTATGCTTATGGGCAAGGTGGATTTTTGGGTGCGAGCATATTCGTAGCGCGTTTCCCTACCAGCAACCCAAGCAGTTGGACCTTCTGGAACGGATCAACCTGGGCATCAACGCCAAGCACTGCTTCAGCCGCTGTAATTGCAAGCGGGCCGTGTAATAACAATACCATTGCCTATGTAAATGGTAAATATGTTTTAATTACGATGGATTTCGGCTTTAGCTGCGATGAAACCTCCCGGAATATGTATGCTTCAACAGCTACAAGTCCAACCGGGCCGTTTACTACCGCACAAACCGTTTATAGTCTCGCTGATTACAAACAGGGCCACGAACCGGTATTTTACAATCCAACTATACACGCTGAATTCAACGATGGGCATAGTGAGTTGCTGGTTGATTATTGCGTGAACTTCTACAGCAAAAACGATGGCACCGGCGCCACCTGCCTTGCCCCATGCTCAAATCCTGACGGCTCGGAAGACCCTAACGATTACCGGCCAAAAGGTGTGCGGATACCATTTTCGCTCATCGGCTTATAACCAGGCATTTTTATGGTGCTGCCCGGTTAGTAATTAACCGGGCAGCACCATAACTACAATATTACTACCTACTCCTGTTGAACATAACCAATAAAACCTAATAAAAGATCAATGAAAACAACAACAATTATTTATGCCGCAGCAGCTTTGCTGCTTATCTTTCAAAGTTGTAAAAGGAATGAAACCTTAAAATCGCCGGGTGACGATGTTAACAAGCCTTCAAAACTTGGCCCGAGTTCGGCGCCATCGGCTTACGGGACCTTCCAGCTTTCCAACGTTTACAGTAGCCAGGTAATGGAGATAATAAACGACTCCAACCTGTTAAAACCACAAACCACACCCGCCAACCTGCAGCAAAACGCTAATGGCAATACAGGTGCCGGGGTGGCGGAGCATCAAAAGTGGTATTTTATACAACAGAATACAGGCACTATTACAAGCAGCACACCATTTAAGATAATGAATGCGGAAACCGGTATGTTCCTCGAAGCGCCAAACGGCACCTCCGGTACGCAGGTTTGGGATGATCATAGTAACGGTTACCCATCGCAGATATGGTATTTTCACCAGGTTACCGGGCAAACGTATTACTATATAGCAAATGCAAACGGGCTGGTACTTACCGATCATGGTAATTCAACGGCAAATGGCGCACCTATTACAGAAGAAACACTGGCAAATACCACCGATCAGTACTGGAACCTCACCAGTATCAGCAATGAAGCTTACCGCGATGATGCAGTGGTGTTATTCTTCCACCGCGGCGCGGTTGCCAACACAACGGTAGCATGGGACCAGGGCAACAGTATTCCATTAACCAATGGCGCTAACAACGGCAAAATATTATGGATAACGGAAGATGCCTACGCATCGAGCCAGCTGCAAACCAACGGGTACTTGTACTGCCAGGTCTTTTCCTATCATAACTCAGGAATATTACAGCCAACTACCACTAACTGGACATCCAGCTCGGCACCGAACATTACCACCACCAGCAATGCCGGTACAGGCATAAGCGAGCTGGAGATTATTAAAAGTCCTGGTGCGCATAACTCCACTTATAGCTGGCCGGGCATGGGTGTTGAGATCGGGAGTAATGTATACCTATATACCTATGAATCGGCAAATGGCTCAACACCGGCAAACCAGGTGGTAAATGAGATTGCCGAAAGCACCAGCAGCACAATATGGGGCGGGGTAACGCGGTTAACCCCAGGGGGCATGTCGGGCCAGACAAAGATCGGTTACTCTGTGGGTATGATCAAAAAATCCACAAATGATACTGTATATGTGTATGGTGCAGAAAGCACGTACTTCAATGCAAACTCTATTTTCCTGGCACGTTTCCCTACGTCAAACCCCAGTGCCTGGACTTACTGGCGTGGGCATAGCTGGACATCAACCCCTGATACCACAAGCGCGCTATCAGGCCAGTTGACTATCGGCAGCGGCACAACCGCCCAGGCAAATTGTGCGGTAGCCTACGTTAACGGTAAATATGTAATGATGCAGATGGACCTGGGTTATTTCTGCGATCCTTCGCCACATGGCATCTATATATCTACCTCAACCAGTCCGTTCGGGCCGTTCTCCGCACCAAAACTGGTATATACTATACAGGATTGGTACAACGGCCATTTAGCCAAATACTATACGGCTGCACTCCATGGCGAATTTGTAAACGGCAATAACGAGTTATTGGTAACCTATTGCCTCAACTATAATGGCTCCGGCGGCAGTTGTTCAACCACAACCTGCTTTGGCGGTAACCAGGACCCTAATTATTACCAGATAAAGGGGGTGAGGATACCTTACTCGCTTATCGGTTTGTAATTATATATATGTGGTTCCATCTGCTAATTGGTTATGTGCAGATTGGCATCTTAACAACAAGCCCTTAGTTTTATGCTAGGGGCTTTGTTTGTAGTTTGACAGTAGCGAAATATTTTGAAAATTTATTTGGCTTTGCTAAATCGTTTTTTATATTTACGACGAATTACAACCAATTTTTCAAAAAACCGGGTAAGCCTGTTTAATAGTACACTTGTTTATTATAAACTGATGAAGAAAAATCTATTATTCTGCCTTGCGGCGGTATTGTTTTTAGCGCAAAGCTGTAAAAAGAACGAGGTAAAAAGTACTGATTCCGTACCCGGAAAATATAGCCTGAACAAAGATGCCGGCCCTGAAGGCAAGGCATTGGATGTAGGCCCCGGATCTACCTTTGCTACCTACGAATTAATGAGCGCGAGCACTGGCCAGGCTGCCGAAATAGCAGGCCTTTCGCTGGCTAACGGCGGAACAGGCGACCTGACTGCTTACACAGGCATAGCTCACCAGCAATGGCGTGTGATTAACGTAGGGGTGGGTTATTTTAAGATAATGAACCTGGGCAGCGGCAAATTTCTACAGGCGTCTCAATCAGGCGGAAACTACAATATCATACAAAACTCGGATGATGCTGCCGATGACCAGGTATGGCAAATATCCAGCAGCGGTCAAAATAGTTATTACGCAATAAATAAAGCCTGCGGCTTAGCGCCAACTGTACCGTCAAACGGTAATTCGGCTACACTTGAACCTTATACAGGCAGTACATCGCAAATGTGGTCGTACGTAAAATTACCTAATTATGCCTATCGGGATGATTCTGTAGTGAATTATTTTCACCGTACGTCAGGTTCTGTAGCTTTCGACCAGGGCAACAGTATCCCGCTTTCGGATGGCCGCTCTTTATGGGTTACCGAAGATACTTATACATCGAGTTTATTGAATGCGGCGGGATTATTTAATTGCAACCAGATATTCAATATTCACAACTCGGTCCTGATACAGCCTGCAAGCCATAGCTGGAACCCGGCGCTAACTACTAACATGATCACCACCTCGTCGCCATATCAGTATGAAGTGATCCCAAGTCCGGGCGGCCATAACAGCACATACAGCTGGCCGGGTATTGGTGCAGAAGGTAGTAATGGCCATGTTTATATGTATTGCTATGAATCGGCTAATGGATCCACACCGGCTACTACGGTACTGTATGATTTTACCGAGGCTGCAGGCACTACATGGCCTAACCCGGTACGTACTACGCCGGCCGGTATGGCGGATAGCATTACCTATACCGAAGGTATGGTTAAGCCCGGCGACGGCTATATATATGTATATGGCAACGTAGGCGTTTTCCTGGATAAATATATCTATGTGGCGCGCTTCCCGGAAACCAATTCACAAACCTGGACATTCTGGAACGGAAGCAGTTGGCAATCCACCCCAACAACTACTAATGCCGCTAAGATTATCGTTGGTACCGGCAATGCAGAACAGGCAAACACAACTGTTGCTTACGTAAATGGCAAGTATGTAATGATGCAGATGGACATAGGCTATTTTTGTAACCCAAGCCAGCATAACATCTACATATCAACGGCGACCAGCCCAACCGGGCCGTTTACCGCAGCGAAGCAGGTATTTACCATTGAGGATATGATAAACGGATATATCGCAAAATATTATACGCCCGCTATCCATCCCGAGTTTAATAACAGCAATAACGAGCTGCTGCTCACTTATTGCCTAAATTACAATGGCGCGGGCAGCCCTTGTACAACTAATGTGTGCACCGATAACGGTTACCAGGACCCTAACTACTACCAGGTTAAAGGTGTGCGCGTTCCTTACTCGTTAATTGGCTTATAAAAGTTATATAGTATTGGTTTATTGATTTAAATGCACGCGGTCCGAAAGGCCGTGTGCTTTTTATTTTATATGTACACACACGTATTGTAAAATTTAGGATATAAATCAGCTAAAACGTTTTTTGTTTTATATTTGCTTAACCATTGTACGCACATTCAATCACTCTCCAGGTTAAAAAATGAACTTAAAAAAAATATTGCTTTCAACACAATTGTTCGCCGCAGTTTGCACGGTAATGGTTATCACATTGCTGTTACCTGCCACTGGCAACTGCCAGACCGCCTATTTTATTGATGGTTATCACGGTGGGATATGGGGCCATTATCCGGACTGGAATACTAAGTTTATGGCCGACCAATTGAAAAGTCATCCCAACTGGAAAATAAACCTGGAGCTTGAACCTGAAACCTGGGATGATGCCAAAAAGAAGGATTCGGCGGCATATAATGAATTCAGGGGATTGTTTACAAATGATTCGACCAAAAATCGTATAGAATACGTAAACCCCGACTATGCCCAGAGTTATTTGTTCGATGTGGAGGGAGAAAGCATCATCGCGCAGTTTTATTATGGGATGAAAATGGTGCACCGCCATTTCCCGATGGCGCAATTCCCGGCTTATTCATCTGAAGAACCGTGTTTCACTAGTGCGTTGCCGCAGATATTAACTTCATACGGATTTAAATACGCCTCATTAAAAAACCCAAACACTTGCTGGGGCGGCTATACCAGCGCTTACGGCGGCGAACTGGTTAACTGGATTGGTCCGGACGGCACGAGCATCATTACATCGCCGCGTTATGCTGTGGAGGCCCTACAGCCGGGTTCAACATGGCAAACGATTGCCTCGGGTAATTCACCAGAGTATATTAAAGCCTGTTTTGCGGCGGGTATCAAACACCCGGTCGGCATGACCATACAGGATGCGGGCTGGAAGTTCGGGCCGATATTAAAGGATGGCAGCAAAGCCTATCAACCCACAGAATATACCACATGGGCCAATTATTTTGAGAATGTAGCGATAAAAAATCCGACCGATAATTGGAAATTCACCCAGGAAGATGTACTGGTAAGCCTGGTTTGGGGATCGCAGATATTACAGCGCATAGCGCAGGAAGTGCGGATTGCGGAAAATAAACTGATCAGCACCGAAAAATTGGCTGCAATTACTAAAATATATGATGGTAAGCCTTACCCGGCGGCTGATTTCGAAGCTGCGTGGCGGCCGCTATTACTTTCGCAGCATCATGATTGCTGGATAGTGCCTTATAACGGTCGCTTTGGTAATACCTGGGCCGATAAGGTAGTTACCTGGACAGGTACAACTAGCCGCATTGCCGACAGCGTGACAAAACTTGATGTGGCAACAACAACTGATGTGTTAATTCACGGTACTGAGTTTGTCAAAATATACAATACCCTCGGCGTAAAACGTAATGAGCAGGTTGCAGTTGATCTGCCCGCAGAATGGGAAGCAAAAAATACAAGCATCTTAACTATCGCCGGTATCCCGGTTGCATCGCAGGTCGTATCTACAGGTGGAAAAGCGCAGGTGGTTTTTACTGCTGATGTGCCTTCAATGGGTTATGCCACCTATCAGCTTAAACAACAAAAACCGGTCACTGCAAAAGATATGTCTGTATCGATCTTAAAAAATGGCGATTACAACGTGGAAAGTGACCTGTACAGCATCGTACTCGATCCGCATAAGGGTGGTATCGTCAAAAGCCTAATCGCCAAAAATCTAAACGGGAAGGAATTTGTCGATAAGGCCGATGCCCGTAGCTTTAACGAATTACGCGGCGATTTTTATAATGATGGCGGTTTTCATTCAAGTGCAGACAGTTCGGCCAAGATAACTATCGTTGAACAAGGCCCGGAAAGGGTGAAATTGCAGATAGACGGTATTATCGACCACAATCCCTTCACCCAATGGCTTACCGTTGCTAAAGGCCAGCGCCGGATAGATATGGAAGTGAAGATAAACTGGAACGGCAACCCTGGTATCGGTGAAGCTACTCCTCCCAATTCTTTTAAAGCAACCAATTATAAAAAGGCGTTTTATAACGATAAGGACAAGCTGCTGGCAATGTTCCCGCTTAACCTTAAAGACCAGAAAGTTTATAAGAATGCGCCATTTGATGTATTGCAAAGCCGGCTGAAAAATACCTTTTTCACTTCGTGGGATAGTATCAAGAATAACATACTATTGAATTGGGTAGATGTGACCGATGGAAATGACAGCTACGGTATGGCTTTACTGGTTGACCACACCACCAATTATGCCCACGGCGAGGACTTTCCGCTGGGATTAACGCTTGCTTATTCCGGCGTTGGTTTATGGGGCAGAAATTATACTTTAACCCGCCCTACCGATGTACACTACAGTATTATACCACATGCCGGCAAATGGGATAAAAATGGCCTATGGACGGCAAGCGAGGAATGGAACGAGCCGCTGATAGCAAATGTGCAGGATGCTCTAATTGGCGGCTCTAAAACGCAGTCATTGATCAGCACGACAGGTATCGGGTACGATATAACATCGTTAAACGCGGATGGAAGCGACCTTACGATTAGGATTTTTAATGCTGAAGGAAGTAATATCCCGCAAAAAGTAATTTTTGATGGCATTGCAACTAAAGCCGAGCTGGTTGAGCTGGATGGACGAAAACGCGCAGACCTTGTTCTGCAAAAAGAGCCTTTCGGTAAAACATCGGTAATTTTAGCTATGCCGCGTTTTGGCATTCGTACCATAAAATTTTATAGCGTAAATAAATTATAGATATAAAATCCCGCTGAAGGCAACGCGAAAAGAGGTGCAGACAGTTGGGGTAGGTTTAATAACATTTCTTGTAGCTAAATCGAATTTTATATTTAATATTGGCGAGTAAAACCAGTTAATAACTATTCTCATATACCCAGGCATGTTCATTAAAAGGATCGCAATAGCGGCTTTATGTTTTTCGGCTTTTTTAGCAAAGGCGCAGCAGGTAACACCCGCCGACTATATTAACCCGTTCATAGGCGCCAGTACCAGTGCTGCCGATGCGGGGGTTTATCATGGCCTCGGTAAAACATTTCCGGGTGCTGCAACGCCTTACGGCATGGTTCAGTTAAGCCCTAATACCATCACCGGTGGTGATAATGGTTCGGGTTACAGCCATGAGCATACCAGCATTGAAGGCTTTGCCTTTACCCAGATGAGCGGTGTGGGATGGTTTGGCGATTTGGGCAATTTTTTGGTGATGCCTACAACAGGCAAAATGTACACCAATTCCGGCCTGGTTACTGATAAGGTGAAGAATGGCTACCGTTCGCACTACCTCAAGAGCAGCGAAAAGGCATCTGCCGGTTATTATTCTGCTTTCTTAACCGACTACAACGTTAAAGCTGAAGCTACAGCCGCGCCACATAGCGGTATGCTACGTTTTACCTTCCCGCAAAATAATCAATCAAGGATACAAATAGACCTTGCCCGCAGGGTAGGGGGCACATCTACCTCACAATATGTAAAGGTAGTTAACGACCATACTATTGAAGGCTGGATGAAATGTACGCCTGATGGCGGCGGCTGGGGCAATGGCGATGGCCATGCTGATTATACCGTTTATTTTTATGCCGAGTTCAGCAAACCACTTAAAGATTACGGCGTTTGGAGCGCGGATATTCCTAACGGCTGGAACCGTAAACGTGACGACGTAACAAGTGATAAATACCAGGATGCCATAGCGCATGCTGCTATATTAAAAGGCGTAAACGAAAAAGAAGGTAAGCACCTTGGCTTTTATACCGAGTTTGCCACCCATGCCAATGAGCAGGTATTGCTTAAAGCCGGTATTTCTTTCGTAAGCGTAGAAGGCGCAAAAGAAAACCTTCAAGCCGAAATAAGAGACTGGGATTTCGACGCGGTACATGCAAATGCAAAAGCATTGTGGAACCAGGCCCTTGCGCGTGTGAGCGTTACCGGCGGTACAAAAGAACAAAAGACCGTTTTCTACACCGCTATGTACCACACCATGATCGATCCGCGTATTATTAATGATGTGGATGGCAATTATCCGGGTGGTGATGGTAAGGCGCACAAGTCGGCTGTATTTAAAAAACGTACCATTTTTAGCGGGTGGGATGTTTTCCGTAGCCAAATGCCGCTACAAACTATCATAAACCCATCACTGGTGAATGACGAGATCAATTCATTGGTTACACTGGCTCAGCAAAAAGATAAAAATTATCTCGAGCGCTGGGAAATGCTGAATTCATACAGTGGTTGTATGATTGGCAACCCGGCTATTCCGGTTATAGCTGATGCTTATGCTAAAGGCATTCGCAACTATGATATCGCTAAAACCTATGCGCTTTGTGTAGGCTCTGTTGAGAAATTTGGCAATGGCGACAGGGGTTATACGCCTGACCCGCTAAGCGTATCTTATACCTTAGAATATGCTTATAGCGAATGGTGCGTATCACAACTGGCAAAGGCATTAGGCAAAACTGCTGATCAAGCTAAATACGCAGCAAGGGGCGAAGACTTCAAAAATATATTCGATAAAGAGCACCAATGGTTCAGGCCGAAAGACTCCACAGGCAAATGGGTAGCATGGCCGGATTCGGCTATGACACGGGATTGGTACGGTTGTATCGAAAGTAATTTATACCAGCAAGGCTGGTTCGTACCGCAGGATGTGCCCGGCATGGTTAAGCTGATGGGCGGCAGGGAAAAAGTAATAGCCAACCTGGAGAACCTGTTCGAAAAAACACCGGAGAACATGATGTGGAACGACTATTATAACCACTCTAACGAGCCGGTGCATCACGTGTCGTTTCTGTTCAACCGTTTAGGCGCGCCGTGGCTCACACAAAAGTGGAGCAGGGCGGTTTGTCGCCGTGCTTATCATAATACGGTGGAGGGTTTATGCGGTAATGAGGATGTTGGCCAGATGTCGGCCTGGTATGTGCTGGCAGCCAGCGGTATACACCCGGTTTGCCCCGGCGACACAAGGCAGGAGATCACCAGCCCGGTATTCAGCAGCATCACTTTTAAACTTGATCCGCAATACGCAAAAGGCAAAACTTTTACGGTTATCGCCCATAATAATTCTGAAAAGAATGTATACATACAAAGTGCAAAGCTGAACGGCAAAGCATATAGCAAATGCCATATCGACTATAAAGAAATAGCCGCGGGTGGTACGCTGGAACTAATAATGGGGCCGCAGCCAAACAAAAACTGGGGATTGAATTAATTAAACACGAAATAAAGATTACAACTAATAAATATGAATGCTAAGAAAAAATTAATGATCGCCCTGGCGCTTTGCACGGGTTTAGGTGCAAAGGTTAATGCACAAACCATCCCTGCTTTTCATGCAGGCGACAGGGTTGCATTCGTGGGTAACAGTATTACCGATGGCGGTCATTATCATTCTTATATATGGCTTTATTATATGACACATTATCCAAATATGCGCATCACTTGCTTTAACGTGGGCATCGGCGGCGATAATGTGAAGCAAATGAGCGACCGCTTTGAAGCTGAGGTGCTGCCAAAAAAACCAACCGTAATGACGCTTACCTGGGGCATGAATGATAGTGGTTATTTCGAATGGTATAAGGCTGATGCCAAGACAAATTATGCAAAATGGTCGGTTGATACCGCCGAAGCACGTTATAATGTATTTGATGCCAAGCTGAAACAACATCCGGAGTTTAAAAAAATATTTATACTGGGTTCACCTTATGATTCAACCACAACCAGCAACAAAAACCGTTTTTATCCCGGTAAGTACGCGGCTTTTGCAAGGTTGATCGATTTCCAGCAGGCAACCGCTAAGAAAAATGGCTGGCCATATGTTGATTTCAATCACCCGATGACCGAGATCAACCGCGAATGGCAAAAAACTGATACCAATTTCAGCCTTACACCATATGACCGTATCCACCCGGATTATGCCGGCCACATGGTAATGGCATACCTTTTTTTGAAAGCGCAGGGGCTTGCTAATAAACCGGTTGCCGATTTCGCAATTAATGCAAAAAGTAAAGCGGTTAGCAAATCCGAAAATTGCACTATAAGCAATGTAGCGGGTACAGATGAGAATGTTTCTTTTGATTACCTGGCAAATTCACTTCCTTACCCTTTTGATACCGTGGCTTTTAAAGGTGGTTGGGGCCAACATAACCGCCAATCGGAAGGATTGCAGTATGTGCCTTTTATGAAAGAGTTTGACAGGGAAATACTTTCGGTTAAAGGATTAAAAGCCGGTACTTATAAATTGATAATGGACGGGCAGGAGATTGGGCAGTGGGATGCAAAGGATATTGAAGCAGGTATTAACCTTGCCGAGCAAACCTATACACCTGAATACCAGCAGTCCTTTGCCATATTGCAGATGAACGAAGAGCGCTTTGAGATTGAGCGCAGGCTAAGGAATTACGCTTATGTGGAGTTTGACCTGTTGAAGCAAAAAGGACTTTTATATGCTGATAACAAAGCAGCTATGGATACGGTAAACAAGGAATCGAAACATAATCCTTTTGTAGGCGGTAACCGCGATAATTATATCAGGGCACAATATAAAGTAATACGCGATGCATGGCAGGGTGAAATGGATGCGCTGGTAAATGAAATTTATGTTGCTAATAAGCCGAAAGTGCACAAAGTGGAATTGGTATTAGTTAACACTAATAACTAATAATCCTTGATGAATTTAGATAGAGACAACGGTTCAATATTATTTGAGAAGCCAATCATTTATAAACAACATAAATAATTCTTATTCATTAAAAAAACCTAACGAACAAATGAAAACAAACTTTAAACTTTTATTGGGACTGATCATTTTGGTCTCAATTACAACGTCAGTTTATGCCGGGACTTTGCCTGTAAAGACTACACATAATATGATATCTAAAGAAAAGCAAACAAAACTAAAAAACCTCGACCTTTACGAACCAGGCTTTGTATACAAGCCAACTTCCGAGGGAGACGGCTATTTTGATGTTACTTTATATTATGGTGTTTATGATGTTACAACTTCTACATTTACCGCTGGAATTAGCCCTCAAAATATTACAATAACTGACCCGGATTTTGGAAGTTATACTTTTCCTTCCAATACTTATAGTGAAGATTTAGGCACTTTTTATTTTGGTGGAACGAGTGGGCCGGATTGGTTTGACGTAACAACTGATCCCACTGAAATAAATGGCGAATATTTAAGTCAAAAAATCTATAGTATTTATTATCAACCATAATTGGGTTATATAGCTATCAATTGATAAATGATTGGTATCCCGGCAGGAATGATTACTAAATGGCTATTCTGCCGGGATATTTTAAAATAACCAGAAATAATAATTGTTACTCGTGCAAAGAAGAAAAAATATTTTACTTATAGTTCTGCTCCTTTTTTTGAGTGTTGCTTGCCATGCGGCTGTTATCGATACCGCCCTTACCTACAGCGCTGCCATGCATAAAAACATAAAAGCAGTTGTGGTAAAGCCAAATGATTATTCGGCAGATAAAAAATTCCCGGTAATATACCTGCTGCATGGGGCTGGTGGCAAATATTCGGATTGGGTGAGCAATCCGCCTGATAAGCAAACCGTTCCGCGTTTGGCAGATCAGTATGATGTGATCATCGTATGTCCTGACGGAAATGTAACGAGCTGGTATTTCGATAGCCCGGTTGATTCAACCTACAAATACGAAACATATGTTTCTTCGGAGTTGGTTAAATATATCGACAGCCATTATTCAACTATAAAAGATCGCTCCGGCCGGGCCATTACCGGTTTAAGTATGGGCGGGCATGGCGCTTTGTACCTGGCTTTCAGGCACCAGGATGTTTATGGCGCCTGCGGCAGCATGAGCGGCGGGGTTGATCTGCGCCCTTTCCCCGATAACTGGGATATTGCAAAGCGGTTGGGAAAATACAGCGAATATCCCGACAGGTGGGAAGCTAATAGTGTTATCAATTTAACCTATCTGCTAACCCCGAACCGGCTCGCGATCACATTCGATTGCGGCAGCGGCGATTTTTTTTACCAGGTGAACAAAAATCTGCATGAAAAGCTATTGGAGCGAAATATACCACATGATTTTACGGTACGGCCAGGTGGCCATAGCTGGGAATATTGGGGTAATTCGATAAACTACCAGGTGCTGTTTTTCAGCAGGTTCTTTAATAAGGCCAAATAAAGGCTGTTTTTTACAAAAATTTGTTTTGTAAAAAAAAATGTACTAATTATGTATAAATGTATATACATGAACATTGTTGAAAATTTTAACTGTTATAAGCGGTATAATGGCAAATTTTATTACAAAACAGGACTATTTTGATAAATAATAAAATTTGAAAAAAAATTTGCTAAACCGTTTTTTTGTGTTTACATTAGATTTAAATTCTTAACCGGATTATAAACCAACTTTAATAACATAATTTATAAACGCTAATAAAATCAGGCCGAACATATTGCTGACCATGTAGGCTGTTGTTTTTATTCTATTAGTATTTGCAATTATATTGTTGAAGATGTTGTGTACCAATTGTATTTTTTAATAACTAAATATGAAGAAAATTTACTTTCCTGTTATTGCTTTAATACTGTTGTCGTCTATGTGCGGAATGCTGTCCTGTAAAAAGAATAGCTTTCTTGAGGCGAATAACACTACAAACCTTACGCAAAGCCTGATCTTTTCCGATAGTGCTTATACTGTAGGTTTTTTGGCAAATATTTATGCCAATGTCTATTTTGCCGCGAGCCCGTCGCGGTTTGCATATACCACATTGGCGGGTGCTACTATTCCCTGCGGGGGGCTGGATGCGGCATCGGACGAATCGGATGTATCGCATACCTATTCAACTACCGCATTATCCTTCGCCGTTGGTGCAATCGATCAGAACAACGTTACCAACGATGCCTATAATACCTGTTACACGCAAATACGCGCGGTAAACCAGTTGTTTGCAAACATAGCAAAGGCGCCGCTGCTGGCTGCCAATAAAACGCAAATGAAAGCAGAGGCGCGGTTCCTGCGCGCTTATTATTATTTTATTTTATTGGAACATTATGGCGGTGTGGCTTTGGTTGGTAATTCGTTATATACTTACACACAGCCTATTTCGGCGAAGCGGGCCACTTTTGCCCAGACGGTAACCTATATTACCACCCAGTTAGACTCAGCTGCGATGGTTTTACCAATAACCCAAAATGGCTCCGGTTTAGGCCGTGCTTCGGCAGCAGCATGTGAGGCGTTAAAAGCCAGGGTTCTATTGTATGCAGCAAGCCCGCTGTTCAATACTCCTACAGCCGATGCTAAATTAACACCGAACGGCTATTATGGCGACCAGGCTACAATAGGCATAGCGGCGTATCCTGATTACCAGTTAAGCCGGTGGTCGGCAGCTCAAACTGCTGCTTATCAAATAATCGAGTCCAACCTTTTCCAGTTGTACGCCGACAGTAGTTATATAGCCGGTTACGGCGAAGAGGGGGCATTTCAGCAGTTATTTACTGAGCGGGCTAACAGCGAATATATTTTTCAGTATGACCTGGCCCAGGGCGCTAATTATATGGAAGGATTATTTAATCCTCCTACGCGAACAGGCGCTAATGGCGCGTACCCTTATGAAAACACTGTGGAAGCTTTCCCGATGCAGAATGGCAAAGCTATAACCGATCCAACCTCGGGCTATAATCCAAGTAACCCTTATGCCAACAGGGACCCCAGGCTGCGGTACAGTATTATATATAATGGGGCTTTGCTGGGCAACAGGACCCCAACCGGTAATATAAGCGGGTATTCGCCTGTAAATATTTCTGTTCCTTTTGTGAATGGGGTGCGAGACAATGGTACGCCGGATGAAATTGGCCAGGCTACAACAACAGGCTACTATGGTAATAAAATGGTCGACCCGCAGGCCTGCTCTGAATGTAATCTCCAGGCGCCATCAAAGGGCAGTCTGCCGATTATCCGTTATGCCGAAATATTACTGGATTTTGCTGAAGCTGAGAATGAGGTTACCGGGCCGACAGACTCTGTTTACTGGGCATTGGAAAGCATCAGGAAACGGGCAGGAATTTCACCTGGGACTACATTGGATGGCGCCGGAAGGCCAACATATGGTTTGGCCGCAGGTATGACGCAGGTACAAATGCGCGCAGCTATACAAGTTGATCGCCAGGTTGAGCTTGCTTTTGAAGGCCACAGGTTTTTTGATGTGCGCCGATGGCTGATAGCTGCCACGACAGAAAGTCAACAAGAGAACGGGATGCAAGTGGATAGTATAAAAAACGCGGGGGCTGTGCAAACTGCAACCTATAATATTATCCCGGTACGAAAGCACAATTTTACTACAAAAATGTACTTGTGGCCATTCCCGCAAACTGAAATTGGAAAGGGCCAGGGCCTGGTACAGAACCCAGGTTATTAACTTTATTTATAGGCTTATTAATGAATTTATATGAAAAAATTTAACAAGATAATCTTTCCGCTCGGCATTCTCTTCATGTTTGCCTGGATGTCGTGCAAAACGGATAAAATTAATGGTATTGCCGAACCGGTAAAAGATATTACCGGAAGCTGGAAAATAGTTAAGGCAACACGCAATGGTACCGACCTTTTCAGCCTGCTGGATACAAACTATTATAACCTTAATAAATTCAGGGTGGATTTTAACGAGGGAAAATATACGCTTGTTAACCCGCTGCCATTTATAGTAAGTGAAAACGGTACCTATGCGTTAGATAACCCGCAATTCCCTTTTAAGATCACATTTACGCAAACAACAGGCTCAACAACGCCGGTATCAACCGCTTTTACATATCCCATAGTGAATGGGGTACGCACACTTACACTCGTATTTAGCCCGGGTTGCCCCGAGAATACATATTCGTACACGTTAGTAAAAGTTAATTAAAATTTGAAAAAGAAGGATATGAAATCATATTTACATATTAAAGGAAAGAATTTATGGAAACTGTGTGCCCTGGCATTACTTGGTATAGCCGTTGGCGCCTGTTATATAAGGGTCCAGAATATAGATCAACCCGCGACCGCAACGGTGGGCCAAACTATTACCATACAGTTAACGGATACGGTTCAAACCAATATCGGTAGCAACAGTTGTGGAGGTTGCGTTGTCGCAGCGTATGTTTTGGGTATTTTAATGCCCACGGGATGGAATGCCGCTGCCAATACAACTGTAACCTATACCAGCCAGTTGGGTAACGGAAATATGGCGCTTATGCCTGCTTCCACGCTTGAGCCAAGTAACTCAGTTGGTTCAAACTTAACCTGGACGCAAGCTTTAACAAAAAAGTATGGCATAGGTAATAACCTGGTTAATGACGTACAGTGGGTTGTTTTTCAATCTACACAGCAATATACCATCGATAATGAGATTCACATTAACCCCAATGCTACTATACAAATAAAGGTAGGGGCCGATAATGATAACACCGAGTTTTTTCCGGCATATTTTATTGCTGATAGCTCCGATGGCCTGGGTGAATCGGATGCGTCCGATCCCGAATATAACGAAGCAAACGGCGGTTGTTTAATAGTAACAGGTGGCAGCACCGGTATTTTGCATGATTACTGCCACCCGCAGCTTACTACGGTGAACCCGCCAAAATCACTGTCGAACGAGTTTATCACGCTTACGTATAACAATACCCTTGCTACTACCGCTTTATCGGGGAATACAAACCTTTATTTATGTGTAGATACCGCTTATACCAGTGACGGTAAGGTGCTTACAAACTTCTGTTTTCAAACAGAACAATCACACCTGGTACAAACCACATCCAACAGCGGCTTGTTTTCGCTTACATTCTGGCCGCAATCGTATTTCGGGTTAACCGCTACGGAAACGGTAACCAGGTTTGTTTACCACGTTACAGATCAAACAGGCAATACAAGGGTAGGTTATGGCGGCAGCACAACTCAGCCGTTCTCGTACATTTTTGGCTGTAATTGACGGGCGTATAGTTTAAGGCTTATTTGATACACCAATTGATTTTTTAAGCCCTTATCATACGTTTTTGTATGATGTGAGGCCACAATTATGATTTTATTTTACAACAACTAAATCCGATTCTATGCTTTATTGCTACTCAAAGAAATGCTTTACGGTAATCATCATACTGATGCTTATGGTGGCAAAAACCGGTTATGCCGCTATGCGGGATACTACGGTTAGCCAGGGCAACAAAACTCCCGATTGGGTTACCGGTACTGTTATCAATACAGATGGTAAGGCCATAAAAGATGTTAAAGTATCTGTGAGGGATACTAAAAACTTTGTTGCTACAGATGACAAGGGACACTTTGAATTAAGTGCCCCAGTGGGCAGCGTACTGGTTTTTAGTGTACCTAACTACAACGTTACCGAAGTAACCGTTGGCGACGATAAAAATATTACAGTCAGGCTGATAGATACTTATCTGCAATCACCGGCCAAAGTAAACGTATTATATGGTACGCAGGATGCCGAGAGTGTGCTTGGCTCAATAGCAACTATGTATACCAGCCAAATCACCGCTACCAATGCTCCCACGTTTGATTATGCATTGCCCGGCCAGTTAGCGGGTTTATATACCCAGCAGATCAGCGGTTTTATGGCGTTTAGTACGACTCCAAACACTGTAGGCAGCCCATATGTAGTAGGTAATAATACTGCCACTGAAAACATAAGGTATAACAATAATACCGAATTTACGCTGAATTTACGCGGCCAGACACCGGTTACAATAATTGACGGTGTACAGCGTGATATTGAACAGATCGACCCGGAAAGTATCGAATCGATCTCTGTTTTAAAGGACGCCTTGTCAACAATGCTGCTTGGTATAAACAGTTCAAGCGGCGTATTGCTTGTTACTACCAAACGGGCCAGTTCCGGAAAGCCTTCTATATCCTTTACCGCCGAATCGGGTGTTCAAAATTCTCTTAGTTTGCCTACGCCTCTGCCGGCTGCACAATATTCTTACCTTTATAATGAAGCGTTAACTAACGACGGCCAGGCACCGATTTATACTGGTGCAGATTTTACAGCTTATCAGAACCATACCGACCCATACGGACATCCGGATGTTAATTGGTTCAATACTATTTTACGTAAAAATGCTCCTATAACAAATTACTCGTTAAATGTAAATGGTGGTAATGAAGTAGCTAAATACAGCATTGGCTTAAGTTATTTCAATCAGTCGGGAATATTTAATACCAACCCGGCATCAACTTATAATACCAATAATGACCTGAGCCGCTACAATATCAATTCGGATGTTCAAGTACAGGTTAATAAAAATTTGAGCGTCGATTTACAGTTATTTGGTCGTGTGCAACGTGCTACCGAGCCGGGCGCAGGTACACAAAATATACTTAACGCACTATATACTACGCCAAATAATGCATACCCGGTTTTTAATCCTAACGGTTCGTTCGGTGGTTCATCTGTAGGTACTGCTTACACAGACAACCTGCTTTCGATGACAGAGTATTCAGGCTATATCAACAATAACACGAACGACATTATGGCAAATTTAGATTTGAAATATAATTTAAATAGTGTTACAAAAGGGTTGAGCCTGAAATTGATGGGTAATGTTTCATATGAATCTGTAATTTATCTCGAAAGGAATTTACAAAACCCATCTTACGTTTATAAGGACAGTACTTATACTGCTATTGGCACCACTTCAGCCCAGTTAAATTCTTATAATACAATATCTACTTCAAGGCAATCTTTTTACCAGGCTTCGCTTAATTACAACAGGCAGTTTGGCAATAATAATGTAAGTGCGATGTTCCTTTATGATACCAAATCTGCTGTTAATAATTACGACCTGCCCAACGTTACAACAGATAAAGCCCTTAAACTGGCATACAATTACGAAGGCAAATACTTTGTAGAAGGCGTTGTTAATAACAGCAGCTATAACAGGTATCCGCCCGGATATGGCAGTGGTTGGTTTTATGCCGGCGGCATTGGCTGGCAGATGGGTAAGGAAGACTTTATAAAAGATAATGTCGACTGGATCAGCTCATGGAAATGGCGTGTAGATTATGGCCGTACCGGTAACAACAATATTGATGAATATTCATACTACGGTTATGCGCAAACCTATCAGTCTGGCGTAGGCGGATACACATATTACCCTATTGGTTCAAGTTATGGTACTGGTTTCACCTTTGTTCCTTCGCCGCTTAGCGTTAACCCATATGAAACGTATGAAAGGGCAAATAAACTTGATATAGGTACCGACATATCCCTGCTGAAAGATCATTTGCAGATAACAGCTGATTATTATCACGACAGGTATTCAGACCTGGAGGAAGTACCGGGTGCGCAAATTTCATTTTTAGGTGAGCCTTATCCTTATGAAAACATAGGCATTAACCTTTATCATGGATTTGAGCTTAGCGCTACTTATAAGAATAATATAGACAATTTTAACTATTTCCTTACCGGCAACATATCAACGCAGGCCTCAAAAGTAATCTACGACGCTGAGGCGGACTTATACCCGCTTAGTGAGCACACAGGTTTGCCGGTGACTGCGATATTTGGCTATAAGGCCAATGGTTTTTATGAGACTGCTGCCCAGGCAGCAGCAGCTCCTACCTTAAGCGGTTATCAACCACGGGTGGGCGACATCAGGCTGGAAGATTTGAGCGGGCCAAATGGCAAGCCCGATGGGGTTTTAGACCAGTTTGATCAAACAGCTATTGGTGGTTTAAAACCACTGGTATTTTATGGTGGTACACTTGGATTTAATTACCAGGGCTTTAGCTTAAGTGTTCTTTTGCAAGGGGTATTTAACCGCCAGATAGATATACAAAGCCAGTTGACTGAGCCTTTTGCGGGAATAGGCAGTTTTGGCTATTCGCCACAGGGGCAGGCTTATACCGATGCTACTTCAAGATGGTCGCCTGAAACAGCCTCACAGGCTAAATTGCCCGAATTATCATTCGTTAACTATCAGTATGGCGGTTATAATTCACAGTTTTCTTCTTTCTGGCTTAGGTCGGGAGATTACCTGAGGGTAAAAAATGCCGAAATAGGCTATACTTTACCATATTTATGGGCCAATGCATTAAAACTATCAAGTATAAAAGTATTTGTTAATGGCGAAAACCTGTTTACAGTAGCTGGTTATGGCGGCGAGGATCCGGAAGTTTATCCTAACGGCGGTAATTATCCATATCCTACTCAAAGAGTGATAAGTGCAGGGGTTAGTGTTAAACTTTAATTTTCGATTATTTATAATAATTAAATTATGAGAATTTATAAAACAAAAATATTAATAGGGCTCGGTTTGGTGATAGCGATGGCCGGATGTAAGAAAGCTGAAACTTTCCCGGTTGATCATGTAAGCAGTTACTATGTATTTAATCCGCTGGATTCGGCAGGTACAAATGCGCAGGCTTATTTGTATAGTATCTATAATGAATTATTAAGCGGGCATAACAGGGTAAGTGGTAATTATCTTGATGCTGCCAGTGATGATGCTATTTCATCATCATCAACTTCACAGGTTACAATTCTTGCAACAGGAGCTTACAGCTCGGTAAATTTGCCTTCAGGCGAAGATTTCTGGACCGTAACTTCAAACAGCGGTTTAAATGGGTTTGTAACAGCAACCTCCAGTTATTGGTCGGCTATCGGGTATGCCAATGAATTTATAAACAATATAGGGGTTGTGCCTGTAAAAGGCAGCTTGCCCAATGGTGTTGGCGAGCGCTGGGTATGGCAAAGTGAAGCGCGGTTTTTAAGGGCGTATTTCTATTTTGAATTAGTTAAACGCTATGGCGGTGTACCGTTGCTGGGCAATAATACATACACTGCATCGAGCAATCTCCAGCTATCGCGCAGTACTTTTGCCCAGTGTATTACTTACATTGTAAATGAATGTAATGCAATAAAGGATAGTGTAATAACCATTCAGAGTGGACAGGCTGATAATTACAGGGTTACCCAGGGTGCTGTGCTGGCATTAAAAGCCCGCGTATTATTATATGCGGCAAGCCCTCTTTTTAACGATCCGTCCGCTTCAAACACAAATCCTTATATCGGATATACTAACTATGATCCAACTCGCTGGAACCTGGCTGCACAGGCTGCGCAGGATGTTATCAACCTGAATGCCTATGGTTTGTATCCTTCGTTCAGAAACCTGTTCACCACGCAATATGCAAGCGGCAATAATGAAATTATATTTATACGGCCGGTTGGAACGGGAACTTCTATTGAAGCCGATAACGCCCCTGTAGGCATTTCATCGGCTATTGGTGGTGGTATAACCAGCCCTACCCAGGATTTGGTTAACGCATTCCCGATGATAAATGGTAAAGCAATAACCGACCCAACTTCAGGGTATAATGCTGCCAAGCCTTACACCGATCGCGATCCCCGGTTCGCCGCTACTATATTGTATAACGGGACCAATTGGCTTACCGCACCGCTGGCAACTTATAATGGAGGTGCAAGCAGGCCGCTCAATGGCCAAACTGAAACGCTTACGGGATATTATATGGGTAAATTTATGTATTATCCGGAAGATACAACTCAAACCACCTTTGCAAGCCATGTTGAAGATTGGGTCTTTTTCCGCTATGGTGAAATATTACTTAACTACGCTGAGGCCGAAAATGAGGCTGCGGGCCCTTCCCCGGCTGTATACAGCGCCTTGTACCAAATACGGGCCAGGGCCGGTATACCTGCAGGGACCGATGGAACTTATGGACTTGGCACAACGTCTGATAAAACGGCTTTGAGGCTTCAGATCCAGAATGAAAGACGTATAGAAATGGCTTTTGAAGAACAACGATATTTTGATATACGCAGATGGAAGATAGCCGAAACAGTTATGAACCAGCCGCGAATGGGGGTATCAATTAATAACTCGGGCGGAACCTTGACTTATAATTATGTTCCTGTACTTACAACCAAGTTTGTAGCGCCTACAATGTATTTATATCCTATACCGTATTCCCAGGTTATTGAAGACCCGAATTTGAAACAAAACCCTGGATGGTAATTAACTTAATTTAACCTATTAATATAGCAGTTATGAGAAAAATAATACTTTTCTTTCAAATAATAATAATCTTGCTTCCGGCGGCATTATATGCCCAGAATAGAACAATATCAGGTACGGTTAAAGATGCCGACGGTGTACTGCCGGGCGCCACTGTTGTTGAAAAAGGCCTGCCAACTAATGGCGCAGTTACCGACAGCAGAGGTAAGTTTACATTGGTTTTAAAGGGAAAATCAAATACGATAGTTGTAAGATTTATCGGAGATATAACCCAGGAAATACCCGTTGGCAGTAAATCGTACATCGATGTGAATATGGCCACTAACCAGCATGGTATTGACGAAGTATCAGTTGTTGGCTATGGTAAAACAACGCGTATCACCAATACGGGCGCCTCGAGCTCAATTAATGCTGCCGATGTACGCGAAATACCTACTGCTAACGTGCAGAACACGCTTGCGGGCAGGCTTCCGGGGTTTTTCTCCCAACAATCATCGGGCCAGCCGGGTAAAGATGCGTCCGATTTCTTTATCAGGGGCGTAAGCTCATTAAACCCTAACGGAAACCAACCGTTGATCATTGTTGATGATATTCAATATACTTATGACCAGTTACAGCAAATAAATGTAAATGAAATTGAAAGTATAACCATATTAAAAGATGCATCAACAACAGCAATTTATGGTATACAGGGTGCTAACGGTGTGTTAGTTGTTACTACAAGGCGCGGTAAACTGGGTACGCCTAAGATTAATTTCCGTGTAGAGGGCGGTTTACAATCAAATACTGTTACGCCCAAGTTTCTTGATTCATACCAATCGGCACAGTTAATAAACGAAGCTTATACCAATGATGGCTTACCACTTCCTTTCACACAAAACGACCTTACATTATTCCAAAACGGTACTGACCCTTACGGTCACCCGGATGTAAACTGGTACAATGCTATCTTCAATAAATATACTTATCAAACAAACTCCAACCTTGATATATCCGGTGGTACCGACAGGATAAAATATTTTATATCGGGCGGCGCTTTTGACCAGAATGGTAATGTGAAATATTTCCCTGATCCGCGCGGTCAGGTAAACAATAACTATTATTTTACCCGTTATGACTTCAGGTCGAACCTCGATTTAAAAGCTTCGGATAACCTGGATCTGCGTTTAGATGTGAGCACCCGTTTTTCGGATATAAACGAACCTTATGACCAAAGCGCATTAGGTGAGATATATGACTTTACACAAACTAACCCGTTTACAGCCCCGTTCCTCAATCCAAACGGCAGTTACGCTTACGATTATTCTTCATTTAACCCAGCGCATTTGCCTACAATAAATGCACTGCTTGCTACAGGAGGAAATGAAAATTCAAAAAGAACAGATTATAACGTGTTGTTTAACGCGGTAGAAAAACTGAATTCGATTACCGACGGCCTTTCTTTAACAGCGCGGGTAGCCTATGCAAGTACAGAGCAATACTCCACAATCACTTCTTCAGGCGTCGACCCTCAGATACCTTCGTATCATTATGTTCCGGCATCAGGCACAAAGGCGGCTTATTATCTACTTAACCCTAACGGCAGTTATGTATTCCCAACGTATAATGTTGCAGGGAGCAATGATATTAACGATAACAACGTTAACTTACAAGTGTTCTCTAATTACGACAGGACATTTGGCGGTGTAAACCATTTTACCGGTTTGTTATTGTTAAACCAGCAGTCAGCAACAACATTTGCTAATAATACTATCATATTAGATCCAACAACTGTTGGCCAACCCTCAAATTTCAGGGGCGCTTCATTAAAGGTGGGATATGATTATGCAAATAAGTATTTGATCGACTTTAACTCTGCCTACAATGGTACCGACCGCTTTGCAGCCGGCCACCGGTATGGTTATTTCCCGGCTGTTAGTGCGGGTTATAATATGAACAAAGAAGATTTCTTTAAAAACCTGTTCCCTGTATTCGGATTGTTTAAGATCAGGGGTTCATACGGTATAGTGGGTTCGGATGCGGCACCCGGCAACCAATATGTTTATAATCAATACTATCTTGCAGGCGGGGGGTATAATTTCGGTTCCACTCAGCAAGGTTACGGAAGCTATTACGAAGGTGCGCTTGCCAACTCAGGTGTGGTTTGGGAACAGCAAAAAGAGCTTGACTTAGGTTTGGATATGAACTTATTGAAGGACAACAAGCTATCTGCAACAATAGATTACTTTCATAATATTCGCGAAGATCAGTTGATTACCCCACAAGCTATACCCGAAATTATTGGTGTGGGACTACCTGCAGAAAACCTCGGTAAAACCCGTAACCAGGGTATCGACGGCCAGATAGGCTACCATTCTTCTATCGGCCAGGTGCAGTTTAGTACTAACTTTGTATTTTCTTATGCCAAGAACAAGATATTATTTGAAGATGAACCATCGCCTGCATACCCTCGTTTAGCCAGGACTGGCCAACCGATCAACCAGCCTTTCGGTTATCACTTTATTGGGTACTATTCTGCCCAGGATGTTGCCACGATAGACAAGTACGAAGCTGCGCATGGCGGATCGAACATTGGGGATGCCGCAATAGGCGTACCGGATAACGGCGAAGTTATACAACCTGGTGATTTGAAATATGAAGACTTTAACCATGATGGTTTGATTAACGTTCTGGACCAGGAGGCAATAGGGCATCCTAATCTGCCAAACACCACTTTGGGCCTTAACCTGCAGGCATCTTATAAAGGATTTTCTGTAAGCGTGTTATTCCAGGGATCATTTAACTACAGCTTTATACTCACCGGTACAGCTATCGAGCCATTCCAAAGCCAGTTTCAGCCAATTATGGAGCAGGCATGGACGCCGTCAACTGCAGCTACTGCGGAATTCCCAAGGTTAACATCAGATCCGACCACTGTTAATAGTCCTACCTTTTATCCATCAGACTACTGGCTTGTTAATGCGTATTATATACGTTTAAAGACATTAGAGGTGCGATATGTAGTGCCAACCAGGTTGTTGCCGTTCCATTTAAGCAGTGGTAGCCTATACCTTAGCTGTTACAACTTGTTCACATGGGATAATTACAACAAATATCAGCAAGACCCTGAAGTTCAAACAAATACAGTTGGTGATGCATACATCAACCAGCGTGTGATTAACTTTGGTGTAATGGTTGGATTTTAATACTGTTTACCCGATTTTTTAATAGCACAGCAATAAACCGCTGTGCTATTTTTGTTTAAAAACCTCATAAATTAGGGCGATGTTTCCAACCCTTTCAGATATTGTTGCTTACTTTTTTCATATCAGTGTACGAATACCCGTGCAAACACTGGGATTTTTCATTGCATTGTCTTTTGTAGTCACATACCTGGCCTTTGTTGCGGAGTTTAAACGAAAAGAAAAACAGGGATTGATCCACGCCTATAAAAGAGAGGTACTTGTAGGTGCCCCGGCCTCTTTAGCCGAACTGGTTGTAAATGGGTTGTTAGGTTTTTTGTTTGGTTATAAGATCATAGGGGCTGTGCTTAATTATGTAAGTTTTATAAACGATGCCAAAACTTTTATCTTTTCCTTACAGGGTAGCCTGGTAGCCGGGGTACTTTGCGCTGCCGGGTGGGTTTATTGGGCCTGGTATAGCCGGAAGAAAGATCAGTTAGCCAATCCTGAAATAGTTGAAGAAACCGTTCATCCTTACCAGCTAATGGTTAGGATAACCTTTTGGGCAGGCATAATTGGCTTTACAGGCGCAAAGCTTTTTGATGTGGTTGAGCATTTACCGGCATTCTGGCATAATCCGTTTGGTATGCTGTTTTCATCTACCGGTTTTACGTATTACGGTGGCTTTATATTTGGTATGCTTACCTTTTTTTACATTGGTGTAAAGCACGGCATGAAACTGGCGCATGTTTCGGATACAGGTGCGCCGGGAATTATGCTGGCTTATGGTGTCGGGCGTATCGGCTGCCAGCTTTCAGGCGACGGCGATTGGGGGATAGTAAATATTCATCCTAAACTAACATGGCTGCATTGGCTACCTGATTGGATGTGGTCGTTCAACTATCCGCATAATGTGATCAATGCCGGTGATTATATTAATGGATGTGCCGGGCAATATTGCTTTGTGCTGCCGCGAGGCGTTTATCCAACCTCATTTTACGAATCGGTTATTTGTATAGGGCTGTTTGCTTTTATGTGGGCTATCCGTAATAAAGTAAACATCCCCGGCTTTATGTCTTTTTTTTACCTGATGCTGATCGGCGTAGAAAGATTTTTCATCGAAATAATAAAGGTCAACATAAAATACAACATACTCGGCATGTATTTAACACAGGCACAGGTTATCAGTGTGCTTGAATTTATGGTGGGGTTAGGCGGAATGATCTATATCTGCCGCCGGAAATTTAAGAGGCAGCCCCGTCCATCACAGGCCTGAAAATTCAGTGTATTATTTCCGTTATATTTCTAAAAAAAGAATAATCGCATTAGTAAAATAATAAATATTATTACCTTTAAATCCAATTATAAAACGATTTTGCAAATGAAGAGGATACTTATAAGCGCCTGCTTATTATTTTTAGCAACCAACCTTTTTGCGCAAAAACCCGACCTGGTACAATACGCCAATACACTACAGGGTACCAACTCAAAATACGAGCTTTCGTGGGGGAATGTAAACCCGATAACTTCGCTGCCATTTGCCATGAATGCATGGACTGCACAAACTAACCGGGATGGCGAAGGGTTTAAATACCAGTACTTCGTGCATTCCATACGTGGGTTTGAGCAAACACACCAGTGCAGTCCCTGGATGAGCGATTACGCCGTATTTTCACTCATGCCTGAAACCGGCAGCCTTGTTGTAAACCAGGATGCCAGGGGCGCAAACTTCGATCATAAGAATGAGACAGGTAAACCAAATTACTATAAGGTAACTTTTGATGATAATATAACCACTGAAATTTCGCCAACCAGTCGCGGTGCACATATGCGTTTTACTTTTCCTAAAGGTTCATCTTACCTGGTGCTCGATGGTCAAACCAAAATGAGTATGGTGAAGATCATCCCAGGCGAACGGAAAATAATTGGCTATGTGAATAACGTGCGCTGGGCGCCGGCAAACTTTAAAAATTATTTCGTTATTGTTTTTGATAAGCCGTTTGAGGATTACGGAACCTGGGAAAACCAGCACGATAGCATCCACAGTAAAAACCTTACCGATGAAGGCAAAGGCATAGGTGCATATATTAAATTTAAGGATGGTGCGGTAGTGCAGGCTAAAGTAGCATCGTCATACATCAGCCCCGAACAGGCGGAGATTACTTTGCAGGCTGAATTGGGCAATCAAAAAACTTTTGAGGAAACAAAGGCAGCTGCATTTAAAGTGTGGAACGACCTGTTTAACCGGGTTTTGGTTGAAGGTGGCACCGAAGAAGAACGCAAGACTTTTTACTCATGCCTTTTCAGGGCGAATTTGTTCTCGCATGAGTTTTTTGAGTACGGGGCCGATGGCAAACCACATTATTACAGCCCGTATGACGGAAAAATTCACGATGGCTATATGTACACCGATAACGGCTTTTGGGATACTTTCCGCGCGCAATTTCCCCTGAACTGTATCCTGCACCCGACTATGGAGGGACAGTATACCGAAGCGCTGCTGGATGCTTACGACCAGATGGGCTGGTTTCCGGCATGGTCGCAGCCGGGCGAAACGGGGGGTATGCTGGGCAATCATGCCATATCGCTTATAACCGATGCCTGGGTAAAGGGTATACGCACCGTCGATCCGGAGAGGGCATTGAAAGCATATTTCCACGAAGCAAGCAATAAAGGCCCATGGGGTTCGGCAAATGGCAGGCCATGGTGGAAACAATACTGGACGATAGGGTATATTCCATATCCTGAATCACAAGGTGATGTAGGGCAAACACTCGAATCGGCTTATGACGACTTTTGCGGCTATCAACTGGCAAAAACAACCGGCAATACTTTTTACGAAAAGATATTCGCCAGCCAGATGTATAATTACAAAAACATGTGGGACCCGGCTACAAAGTTTATGCGCGGCAGGGGACAGGATGGAAAATTCGCGCCAAATTTTGATCCGCTCGACTGGGGCGGCCCATATACCGAAGGCAATGCCTGGCATTGGGTGTGGTCGGTTTTTCATGACGAGCAGGGGCTGATCAATTTATTTGGCGGCGATAAAAATTTTGTTGCCAAGCTGGATTCAGTATTTACGCTACCGCCTACCATAAAAGTTGGTGGTTACGGCCAGGTGATACACGAAATGACCGAGATGAAGTTGGGCAACATGGGCCAATATGCACAAGGCAATGAGCCTATCCACCACATGATATACCTGTATGATTACGCCGGTCAGCCATGGAAAGCGCAGCAGCATATACGTGAGGTAATGGATAAATTGTATAATTCTTCAGAAAATGGCTATCCCGGCGATGAGGACGAAGGCCAGATGTCGTCATGGTATGTGCTGAGCGCGATGGGTATATATGCCGTTTGCCCCGGCACCGACCAGTATGTGATCGGCAGCCCTGAATTTAGCAAGATCACGATAACTACCGAAGACGGAAAAAAATTTGTTATCGAAGCCAATAACAACAGCCAACAGAATGTGTACATACAGTCGGCTACGTTAAACGGGCAGCCATTCACGCATAACTTTATTAAATACAGTGATATTGTTAACGGCGGTGTGTTGCATTTTGACATGGGCAGCCAGCCAAATACGCAACGCGGGACAGGTGAGGAAGACAAGCCGTTTTCACTGTCGGCGAATATGCATTTGCAATAAATAAATTATTTTTAAGAATTAGTATAGAACCAATTATAATCTATCCAAAATGAAGTTTATAAAACGCAATTTAAGAGCGCTATTTTTAATCGCGGCAGTTTTATTTATGTCGCACGAATATTCCTTCGCGCAGCAAAAGTTTAAACAAATAAACTATGCCGAAAAGGTGAATACACTCATCGGCACAAAAGGCAAAGGCAAAAAGCCCGAAGAAATGTACCTCGAAGCAGGTTTTACTTTCCCCGGTGCTACCTACCCATTCGGAATGGTGCAGTTTACCACCACCTTTTTTGACGAGAATAAAGGCTTTGTAGTGAACCAGTTGAGCGGCGCGGGCTGCCCGCACATGGGTAATTTCCCCACGCTGCCATTAAGCGGAGAATTGACCGCATCGCCAAATGATATGAAAGGCTACAAGCCCGATTTCCATATGGAAAAGGCTATGGCGGGTTACTATAAAGTGAAAATGCAAAACGGCAATATCGATTGTGAGCTAAGCGATACCAAACGTACCGGTATGGCGCAATACCATTTTGCGGATACCGCCAAAAAGATAACTATCCTTATCGGTTCAGGCATAAACGCCACTAAGATAATGGATGCCCACATTAAAATCACCGGGCCGGGCAGATGTGAAGGTTATGCTGACGGTGGCTCATTCTGCGGTATAAATACCCGCTACACGGTATATTTTGCTGCTGAGTTTGATGTTACACCAACCGCATCTGGCACCTGGAAGGATGATAAGATCAATGCTTCATCAACTTCGGAAAGCGGCGCAAACTCCGGCGCATATTTTACCTTCAATGTGCCGCAGAACAAATTCATCCGCTACAAATTCGGGTTGTCTTATGTTTCTGTAGAAAATGCCAAAGAGAATTTAAAAGCTGAAAATCCAGGCTGGAACTTTGAGCAGGTTAAGAACAACGCTATTACGGCCTGGAACCACCAGTTGGGCAAAATTGAGGCTGATGGCGGCAGTAACGACCTAACCACGCAATTCTACACCCATTTATACCATGCCATGATACACCCGAGCATATCAAGTGATGTGAACGGTGAATATCCCGGTGCTGATTTCAAGACCAGGAAAGCGGTTGGCTTTACTGATTACACGGAATTTAGTAACTGGGATACCTACCGCACACAGATACCGCTGATAGCCATGCTCGACCCTAAAGAAACCGGCGATATGATGCAGTCTATGGTGAAATTTGCGCAGCAATCAGGCGGTGGTTTCCCGCGCTGGGTGATGGTTAACATTGAAACGGGAATTATGCAGGGTGACCCTACATCCATCGTAGTAGGGAATGCTTATGCTTATGGCGCTAAAAATTTCGATACCAAAGGTGCGCTGGAAGTGATGCGTAAAGGCGCGGAAGTACCCGGCACAAAATCGCAAAACGAGCTAACACGCCCGCAATTAGATAACTACCTTAAAGTAGGTTATGCGCAGGCATCCATGAGTTTGGAATACAACTCTGCCGACTTTGCCATAGGCGAATTTGCTTTACAAACAACCGGCGATAAGGCACTTTACCACAAATACGTGGAAAGTGCGCAAAAATGGAAGAATATTTATAATCCGGATCGTAAATGGCTGCAATCGCGCAACCCGGACGGTACATGGAAATATTATACTTACGATATGCGTGAATCAAGCTATACCAATTATTTCTGGCTGGTTCCGTTCAATTTTAAACACCTGATAGACACTATTGGCGGTAAGCAAGTTGCAGAGGCAAGGCTGGATACCGATTTTAGGCATATTAACGCCGATTACGGGCAGGATTGGTTTGCAGCGGGCAATGAGCCGGATTTCCAGATGCCATGGGCCTATAACTGGGCTGGTGCGCCTTATAAAACATCGGCGATCATACGGAGGATATTCAAGGAATCATACACCAATCGTGACAACGGCCTGCCGGGTAACGACGACTTAGGCGCCATGGGCGGCTGGTATGTATTTGCTGGCATTGGTTTGTACCCGGAGATACCGGGCTATGCAGGCTTTTCGGTAAACAGCCCTTCGTTCCCATTGATAAAAGTGCATTTGGGTAATGGCAAAACGGTGATAATAAAAGGCGGTTCGGAAACAAAACCTTATATCACTTCACTTAAAGTTAACGGCAAAACCTGGAACGGCACCTGGATTCCTTACAGCGTTTTACAAAACGGCGGGGTTATCAGTTATACATTGTCTGCCGATCCGGATAAAACCTGGGGAACCAAAGTAGAACCGCCATCATTCAATTAATAAAATGAAGAACTTTTTTAAAGCGATAGCTATTGGCGCGGCATTTTTAAGTGTAAGTGCCGCTTACGCGCAGCATGCAGACACCCATTTACCTAAATGGGCATTGGGGCCGTTTGTGCGCCCGGCGGGTGCAAACCCCATCATTTCACCGGATACCGCAGGCGTGTTTTTCGACCCGATGCACCAGCAGCAATGGCATTGGGAAGCAAGCGATACCTTTAACCCAGCGGCTACAGTAAAGGATGGCAAAATATATGTGCTGTACCGCGCTGAGGATAACCTGGCAACAGGGATAGGCTCGCGTACATCGCGTGTTGGTTTGGCGGTGAGTGCAGATGGCATAACGGTAAAGCGTGAACCAAAACCGGTATTGTTTCCTGCCGATGACAACGCAAAGGAATTTGAATGGCCGGGCGGTTGCGAAGACCCGCGTGTAGCGGTTACCGCAGGCGGAACTTATGTGATACTTTATACTGAATGGAACCGCAAAGTGCCGCGCCTGGCCGCAGCAACATCAACCGACCTGCATCACTGGAAAAAGAACGGCCCGGTTTTTCAAAAAGCTTATGATGGCAGGTTCTTTAATATGGCTACCAAATCGGCATCCATCGTAACCAAAGTTGAAAACGGCAAACAGGTCATCGCCAAAGTAAACGGCAAATACTGGATGTATTGGGGCGAGTCCAATGTTTACGCGGCCACATCGCCTGATTTGGTTAACTGGACGCCTTTACTGAATGATGATGGTACATTAAAGATATTATTCTCTCCGCGTAAGGGCTATTTCGACAGCCAGCTTACCGAGTGCGGGCCACCATCTGTAATGACCGACAAAGGCATTGTTTTGATGTACAACGGTAAGAATAGCGCTAATGACGGAGATGAAAATTACACTGCTAACGCCTATTGCGGCGGCCAGGCTTTATTTTCGCTAAGCGACCCAACAAAAGTTATCGCACGATTGGATAAGCCTTATTTTATACCCGAAGAACCTTTTGAAAAAAGCGGGCAATACCCGGCCGGAACGGTATTTACCGAGGGTTTGGTATTTTTCCATCACAAATGGTTTTTGTATTATGGTTGTGCCGACTCGCGCGTAGCGGTGGCGGTTTATAATCCGGCGAAATAGGTAGTAGGCAAAAATAAATAAGGGTAGTTAAAGCGCTGGGCAACGCGATTCCCCTCTTGAGAGGGGCGGAGGGGTGTGTTTAACAAACTATGCAATTAAACGCTGGCTAACACACCCCTGCATTTGCGCTCATTCCGCCGCACCCCCTCTCAAGAGGGGAACTTAAGAGAAAAACATTTTATCACAAATGAATACAACTTGTAAATTTAGTAAATCGATTTTCCTGTTTTTGTTGGCTGCGTGTGCCTGCTTATCCACATCGGCACAAAATATCACCTGGCTCAACAGTTCAAATTCAAATATTACCTGGAAGGTTAAAGCTGAAGGTGATGTTGCCGATATAACGGCCATAAACAAACCCGGTTTTGATGCCGGCAGTTGGGTAAAGGCAACTGTCCCCGGAACGGTATTTGGCGATTACGTGAATGCCGGTCTGGAAAAAGACCCGAATTTCGGTGATAATATTTACAAGGTAGATAAGTCAAAATATAATCGTAATTTCTGGTATCGTACGGAGTTTTCCGTTCCGTCGGACTTTACCAAAGGAAAAATATGGCTTAACTTTAAAGGCATCAACCGCAAGGCGGATATTTACCTTAACGGTACAAAGCTGGGCAGCCTCGACGGCTTTATGCAGCGCGGCAATTTTGATATCAGCGGCATTGTAAACAAAAGCGGCGCGAATGTGCTGGCAGTACTGGTTTATTGCCCCAAATTGCCCATTACCAATTACCAAAGCCCGACCTATATTTCAAGCGATGGCTGGGACTGGATGCCGAGCGTGCCTGGATTGGATATGGGTATTACCGATGAAGTTTATTTGAGCAATACCGGCACTGCAACTATTATCGATCCATGGATACGAACCGATCTGCCGACAAATGGTCGTGCTGACCTCACCATAAAACTGGATATAAAAAACAGCAGCGATAATTTTCAGCAGGGAACGGTTACAGGGGTTATTAATCCGGGTAATATTGAATTTTCGCAAAAAGTATATTTAGGCGGTAACAGTACGGCAAATGTGGTTTTTGATAAACGCCGTTTCCAGGAGATGATGATCAATAACCCGAAACTGTGGTGGCCGAACGGCTATGGCGATCCGGACCTGTATACCTGCGACTTTACGGTTAAACTGGGCGATGTGGTTTCAGATACCAAACGGGTAACCTTCGGCATAAAGAAATACACTTACGATACCGTTGGCAATGTGCTGCATGTGTACGTGAACGGCACTAAGGTGTTTTTAAAGGGCGGCAACTGGGGCATGAGCGAATATATGCTGCGCTGCCGCGGAAAAGAGTACGATCTGAAGTTGAAATACCACAAGGAAATGAATTTTAACGTGGTGCGCAACTGGATAGGCTCGACCACCGACGAGGATTTTTACGATGCCTGCGACAAATACGGCATTATGGTTTGGGATGATTTTTGGCTGAACTCGATAGATAACCTGCCAAACGATATAGCTACGTTCAACAACAACGCGGTTGAAAAGATTAAAAGATTTAGAAACCACCCGAGCATTATGCTTTGGTGCGGGGATAATGAGGGCGTGCCGCATGCACCGCTAAGCGGCTGGCTGAAGGAAGATATCAGCGCCTACGACGGCGACGACAGGCGTTATCAGCCTAATTCGCATGCAGGGGCTTTAACCGGTAGCGGGCCATGGACAAATGCCGACCTGAAATGGTATTTTACCAAAGCGCCGAGCGGTTTTGGCGGTAACCAGGGCTGGGGGATGCGCAGCGAGATAGGTACGGCGGTGTTTACCAATGTTGAGAGCTTTAAAAAGTTTATGCCGAAAGAAGACTGGTGGCCTCGCGACCAAATGTGGAACAAGCACTTCTTTGGTCCATCAGCCGGGAATGCAGGGCCTGACCGTTATGATGAAACCATCACCAAACGCTATGGAGCACCTACCGGGATAGCAGATTATTGCCGCAAAGCGCAATTACTGAACATAGAGACCAATAAGGCGATGTATGAGGGCTGGGAAGATAATATTTGGGAAGATGCCTCGGGCATCATGACCTGGATGAGCCAGTCGGCGTACCCATCGTTCGTTTGGCAGACTTATGACTATTATTACGACCTGACCGGTGCTTATTGGGGAGCGAAAAAAGCCTGCGAGCCGCTGCACATCCAATGGAACCCGGCAACCAATTCGGTTAAAGTAGTGAACACCACACGCCAGGATGCCGAAGGTTTAACCGCTGAAGGCGCGATCTATAACAAAGACGGCAAACTGGTGAAAGAATTCAGCCATTCGGTGCAAACGGATGCACCCGCCAATGCGGCTACCGAAGCCTTTCAATTCGATTTTCCAAAAGAAAACCTGGCATTTCACAAGAAAGTTGTTGCTTCATCAGACGACAGGCGCAATATGCCGGAATTTGTTACCGATGGTAATCCCGGCACCCGCTGGAGCAGCGTTCAAAATGACAATGAATGGATTTATGTAGACCTCGGCAGCGAGCAGGAAGTAAACGGCGTTGGCCTGAATTGGGAGGATGCTTATGGCAAAGAATTTAAGATACAGGTATCAGACGATGCGCAAAAATGGACGGATGTTTTAACCAGCAACAACGGCGCACCAGGTTTCCAGGCCTTTAATTTTGAGACGGTAGGAGCAAGGTATGTGCGTATGCAGGGTATCCACCGCGGTACAGGCTGGGGTTATTCATTATGGGAATTTGAGGTTTACGGCAGCATTAAAAACAACACGCTGAGCGATGTGCATTTCATCAAATTGAAACTGACGGATAAAGACGGCAAATTGGTTTCGGATAATTTCTACTGGCGCAGCAATAACAAATCGGACTATACACCGCTGAATAGCCTGCCGCATGTGGGTTTGAAAGTAACCACTAAAACTAAAAAAGTTGACGGTAAATACGAGATCGATTCGCATATCACCAACCCGGCATCGTCACCCGCGGTGGCATTTGCTATAAGGGTGCAGGCGGTGAAGGCCTCCAATGGCGAAGAAATATTGCCGGTGTTTACCAATGATAACTATTTCTCACTGCTGCCGGGCGAGAGCAGGGACATCCACATTGAGTTTAATGCGGATGTTATTGTGAATGATACGCCGAAATTGCTTGTTCAGCCTTATAATGATCCGGTGGTGGCGGAAAAGTAATAGATAATAGAATGTCGTTACCTATGACAATTTAACAAAGGTGTCGAATACGACGAGCAAGGATTGGAATGGTGTTGGGGCGAGGGGAAAACCTTTGCGATATGAAGGAAATCGTCTGCGTGGCGCAAAGGTTTTCTCTTTCGCTCCTCGCACAAGGCTGCGCTCGCTCTATCGAAATGACATGATTTTTTATTTGCCATCACACTTTCAGAGTTGCCAAATTTTATTGTCCAGCATGACAAAGTTTTCTTAAATGCAAAATCGATTTATTTTTATGTTTACGATAAAAAATGTATGTTTGACATGCAACCAATTGTCCCATTTGGAAAACATTCTTCCTGTTTAAAGTTTTTGTAATCGTTACTTTTGAATATAATCAATCGTCAATATCTATGAGAAGTTATCTTAAACTCATCGGCACACTTAGTACCGCGCTGTTTTGTATAATCTTTACAGCCAATGCGCAAGACCGGAAAGCGCCTGCTTATCCGCTCATCACGCATAGCCCGTATTTCAGTATATGGGCGTTTGGCGATACGCTTACCTCGCAAACTACCAAACACTGGACGGGAAAAGACCAATCGTTGTTAGGGCTTATACGGGTTGATGGCGATGTGTACCGCTTCCTTGGTCAATCGGAGAAAAGCTATAAAACGATATTGCCGGCATCTGATGAGCTGGCGTATGAGTGTAAATATACCGAAGACGTCCCCGCCGCAGGCTGGGCTTCACCTGGTTTTGATGATAGCACATGGAAAACAGGCGGTGCACCTTTTACGGATGACCGCAGCAAGGCCAAAACACTTTGGGTAAGTAAAGACCTGTGGATACGCCGCAAATTTACCCTGCACGATCTCGACTTCAATAAGCTGTTTTTAAAACTCTACCATGATGATAACGTAGAGGTTTACCTTAATGGGGTAAACGTATACAGCCACACCGGCTGGACGAGCGATTTTAGGATGATACCGATTGATGAATTTAAAAGCAATTTAAAAACGGGCGATAACGTGCTGGCTATCCATTGTGCAAACACAGCCGGCGGCTCATGGCTTGATGCGGGTTTGGTTGACGAGGAAAAATCAAAATCGGATATACAGGTTGCAGACCAGCAAAGCGTCGATCTGAATGCCACACAAACTATATACAAGTTCAAATGCGGCAAAGTCGATTTGCAGGTAACATTTACCTCGCCTTTGCTATTAAATAATATGGACGTGCTTACGCGGCCTGTTTCATACATCGCCTATAAAGTGAAGTCAAATGACGGGAAACCGCATGATGTAAAAGTTTATTTTGGGGCATCGACAACCGTATCGGTCAATGTGCCATCGCAGGAAGTAACCACGCAAAAATACGCCACTTCGTACCTGTCGGTATTAAAAGCCGGCACTGTTGAACAACCTGTTCTGCAGAAAAAAGGAGATGACCTGCGTATCGATTGGGGTTACATGTATGTAGCTACGCCTAAGCCTGAAAGATCGCTCCAATACATCACATTGGCTAAAGAAGCCGAAGACTCGTTCCTTAATAATAATAGCACGTCTACTTCAGAAAAAGGAAGACAATTAATGCTGAACACCGTTATCCCATTTGGTGTAATAACCAAGGTGCCGGTTGAAAAGTTTGTGGAGGTAGGCTATGACGAATTGTATTCGGTACAATATTTCCATCATAACCTGATGCCCTGGTGGAAACATGATGGTAAAGTAACCATCGATAACGTGCTTACCACAGCTGCCACGCAATACGCCACAGTAATACAGGAGTGCGACCAGTTTAACCGCTCCATGTACGTAAAAGCCGAAGCAGCGGGCGGTAAAGACTATGCAAAATTGTGCGTATTGGCTTACAGGCAGAGTATTGCAGCCCATTCCATTACTAAAAGTCCGCAGGGCGAAATATTGTTCCTTTCAAAAGAGAACTTCAGCAATGGGTCCATCAATACGGTTGATGTTACCTATCCATCGGCGCCGCTGTATCTTGTTTACAATCCGAAGTTGATGGAAGGTATGCTGAATGGAAATTTTTATTACAGCGAAAGCGGAAAGTTTAAAGAAGACTATGCCGCGCATGACCTGGGTACTTACCCGCTGGCAAACGGCCAAACTTATGGTGAGGGTATGCCTGTTGAAGAATCCGGCAATATGATCATCCTCACTGCGGCCATCGCCAAATCAGAAGGGAATGCCAGTCTTGCCCGCAAGCATTGGGCAACTTTGGGCAAGTGGGTAAATTACCTTGTTAAGGACGGTTTTGATCCGGCCAACCAGTTGTGTACTGACGATTTTGCCGGGCATTTGGCGCGAAACGCTAATTTATCTATGAAAGCCATTGTGGGTATTGCGTGTTACGCAAGGCTCGCTGATCAATTGGGTTATAAAGATATCGCAGCTAAATACAGGAAAATAGCCGAAGGTATGGTTGGCGGCTGGATGAAACTGGCCGATGCCGGCGATCATTATTCGCTGGTGTTTGAAAAGCCGGATACCTGGAGCCAGAAGTATAACCTGGTTTGGGATAAGGTATTGGGCCTGCATCTGTTCCCGCAAAGTGTTTATGACCGCGAAATAAAATACTACCTCATCAAGCAAAATAAATATGGTTTGCCATTGGATAGCCGCAAAACCTATACAAAATCCGACTGGATATTGTGGACGGCAACGCTGGCCAAAAGTAAATCGGACTTTAAAGATTTAGTAGCGCCGATTTACAAATATGCTATTGAAACACCTACCCGCGTACCTTTGAGCGACTGGCACGAAACTATTGACGGCAAACAGGTGGGCTTCCAGGCAAGAAGTGTTGTCGGCGGATATTTTATGAAGATGCTCGATCAGAAATTTAATGCAAAAAAATAATGCTGAAGCATAGTGTTGTTTGCGCGGTGGTTTTTGCTGCGCTATTATTTGAGTTGAATGGTGTAAACGCACAGACGGCTATCGCTGTAAAAAAACCGTCGGCTTATACCATAAACAGCTATTATGTTAGCGACCGCGAGCCATTAATAAAACAAAGCTTTGTAAAGCTGCCATTGACCAATATTAAGCCGGGCGGCTGGTTGAAAAAACAAATGGAATTACAGCGGGACGGCTTAACAGGTAATTTGGGGCAGATCAGCATATGGCTTACCAAAACCGATAATGCCTGGTTGAATAAAAGCCGCACCGGTAAATATGGCTGGGAGGAGTTACCTTATTGGCTAAAAGGCTATGGCGATTTAGCCTATGTTTTGCAGGACAAGAAAATGCTGGCTGATACCAAATTCTGGATAGATGCCGTGCTTGATAACCAACAGCCGGACGGCGATTTTGGCCCCATTATTTACAAAGGCGCTGGTAAACGCGATTTGTGGGCCAATATGCCGATGCTGTGGTGTATGCAATCCTATTACGAGTATTCGAAAGATCCGCGTGTGCTTACTTTTATGAGCAAGTATTTTCAATGGGAACTAACTATTCCCGATGATAAGTTTTTGGAGGATTATTGGGAGAATAGCCGCGGCGGTGATAATATGATCAGCGTTTATTGGCTGTATAATCGTACCGGCGAAAAATTCCTGCTTGATTTAGCAACGAAGATCGACCGTAATACAGCCAATTGGCGGCAAAAAAATAACCTGCCCAACTGGCATAATGTTAACGTGGCGGAATGCTTCCGCGAACCGGCGACTTATTACCTGCAAAGCCATGAGCAAGGCGACCTGGATGCGACTTATAACGATTTTAACCTTATCCGCAATATTTACGGTCAGGTGCCTGGCGGTATATTCGGGG